>Ga0209991_10000356_pt1 | contig 20509 bp, 18 predicted proteins | sample ChitaG_FD_183167 | JGI IMG/M metagenome (GOLD analysis project Ga0209991, IMG submission 183167) | Deep subsurface microbial communities from South Pacific Ocean to uncover new lineages of life (NeLLi) - Chile_00310 metaG (SPAdes)... | ecosystem: Environmental > Aquatic > Marine > Oceanic >... | reverse complement strand
ATAATGACAAGAATAATTCCGAGAGTCAGGTTTGTGGACACAGTGGAAAAACATTTTTTAACGAGGGAGGCCTGGTTGTAGAAAGGTACAATTTTTATACCGGGAGGAAGGGATTTGTTTATTTCAGAGATTCTCTCTTCTATGTTTTTGATGACCTTGGCCGTGTTGGAGCCAAAGAGTTTCAATACCAGGCCAACAACCTTTTCCCCTTCCCCATTGGCCAGGGCAGCTCCTCTTTTGATTGCAGGGAGTATCTGGACTGATCCCACATCTTTTAAAAAAATAGGCGTCCCTTGATAATTGGCGATGACAATATTTCCAAGGTCCTCAAGGTTTTGGACAAGCCCTACGCTTCTGACGATGTATTCTTCTTTTCCTTTTGTGATAAAACTTGCGCCAATATTTTGATTATTTTTTCTGATTTTTTCTGTGACATCAGAAATCGTAAGACTGTACTTGAGAAGAGAGTGAGGACTGATGAGGACTTGGAATTGCTTGACATCACCTCCGATGCTCAAGACCTGGGATACTTCAGGCACAGATTTTAATTCGTATTTCACCAGCCAGTCCTGGATAGTCCTGAGTTCGAGAAGGGAATAATCATCTCCTTCAAGATAATAGAGATAGACCAGCCCAAGACCTGTAGCAATGGGCCCCAAAACAGGATTATGTGTCTGAGAGGGGATGTTTTCTCTGACTTCATTAAGACGTTGAGAGACGAGTTGCCTTGCCCAGTATATATCTGTCTTATCCTCAAAATAAACATTGACAATGGACATGGCAAATGTGGAAAGAGAGCGGATATTTTTGACTCGAGGCAAGCCAAACATGGACGATTCTATGGGGTAGGAGATGAGTCTTTCAACCTCTTCAGGAGCCATGCCTTCAGATTCTGTATAAATCTGAACAAGAGGAGGGGAAGGGTCAGGAAAAACATCTATGGGGAGTCTTTGGAAGGCCAGAAATCCTAAACAGGCAACTATGATGGTGGCTAGAACGATGAAAAGCCTTTGTTTTAGAGAGAAGTTTATGATTCTTGAAATCATCGAACCCGATTACTCGCTTAAGGTCATATTTTTCAACTAATGCACATGCGCAGATCCGAAAGTTCCCTTGGTGAGTTCAGCTTTCAGGTTAAAAGCTCCCTTTATAACTATTTTTTCTCCTTCTTCTAATCCCTTGGCTATGATCCTTTTATTGCCTATTTTAGCCCCCAGTTCCACATGGCATACAGCAAAAACATCTTTTTCTTCTAGGATAAAAACTATTTTTCCTCCGTTCAGATTTTGAATGGCCTCTTCGGGTATGACCAATATTTTTTTCTCCACTACCTTATTTTCAACAACCCCCTGGATGTACATATTGGGCTTGAGCAGTCTTTCGTCGTTTTTGACCTCGACTCTGATTTTTATGGTTCGAAGTTTTTCGTCTATAAGATCGCTTATATAAGCGATTTTTCCTGTGAATTCTTTTTCAGGATAGAGAGGGGATTTGATTGTGACTTTACTTTTTTTGTTGATAAAAGGCAAATCCTTTTCATAAGCATCCAAAATAGCCCAGAGAGCGCTGAGATCAGATGCAGTGAAAAGGACTTTATCGGGTTCGATATGTTCTCCGACTATAACATCCCTGAAAATAATTGTTCCTGATACAGGGGACAGGATGGGGAGATTTGGATCTGCGAGATCACAGAGGTTCTCGTGAGGTTTCCGAGAAGCACATTTCTCTTTGAGTTTTTCTGTTTGAGCATGATCCATTCCGTAAGAATGGAGGATAGATCCTAAAGCTCCAACTTCCGTAGAAAGTTTTTCATGCTCGGCTTCTCTTCTTAAATATTCTTTTTCCTCGATAGCTTTTTCTTTGAGCAGCATCTTGGCTCTTTCATATTCTTTCCGGCTGAGGTTCAGTTTCGTGATGGCCTGTAAGAAGCTGGCTTGCGTTTGGGCGAATTCGGGAGAATTTATCGTGACCAGAACCTGGCCTTTATGTACTTTTTTTCCCAAATCTACAGCCAGGGAGGCGACTTTCCCTTCTACAAAGGAAGAGATGTGGGCGGTTTTATTTTGGTTGAGAGTGAGTACTCCTGGAATAGTGATTTTTGATGTAATATCCTGCCTGGTGGCTGTGCCAACCACGATTCCCCACTCTTTCTGCTTTTCTGGAGGCAGATGCAAGTCTGGATGTTCATGGCCTTCTTCATCATGTGCGAGTTCTTGCTCCTGAGCTTCATGCTCCTGAGTTTCTTGTTCAGGAGAGGAGGATACGATTTTCTTTTCTCCCCCACCGCAAAAGGCGAAGGTAAAAATCGAGAATAAGATGATATATTTTTTCATTTTATCTCTTCTCCGATAGCTTTCTCTAAAGCTGCTTTATTGGCGTTCCAGGCATAAAGAGAATCCTGGTAGTCTTTTAAGATGCTGTAATATGTTCTTTGAGAATCTAAGTAATCGATCAAAGAGATTTCGCCTTGTTTATAACTTACCTCGGATATCTTCAGACTCTCTTCAGCCTGTTTAAGAAGACCTTTAAGAAAAAGTTTTATTGTCTGTTCTGATAATCTCTGCTCGTACAGTTTGGCTTTAACTTCGGTGGTTATTTCTATCTTTAAAGCCTTTAATTCCTGGGTCTGCTTCAGTAGAAGGCTTTCTGCTTCTGCGATTTCTTTTGATTTGAAATTCCAGAGAGGGATGTCGAGAGAAATTCCTATCCCTTTATCCCTTCCGTCCAGTTCATTATGGATGAACCCCGAGAGTTTAAAATCAGGAAGCCTCTGCCATTTGTTATAGCCTAAATTGCTTTCCGCAAATTCAAGGTCTTTCTCTTTTCCTTTGATAAGAGGATGGGCGAGGAAAATTTTATCCAGGAACGATTTTTCATCGATAGGTAGAGGGCTGTATTCGAGTTCTCCCAGAACAGAGAAATCTGGAGGGAGTGAATTTCCCAATAATTTGTTCAAGTTTTCCTTGGCCAGTTTTAATTCTGTTTGGGTCTTGTTTAATTCATTTTGGGCTTTGAGGGTTTCAACATAAAGCTTTATGGCTTCTAATTCTCTGGTTTCTCCCAATTTTACTCTTTTGAGGATTAACTGGTGCGTTTCTTCGAGCGAATTCAAATTTTTTTGCGCTAACTTCCTCTTGTTTTTTTGAAGAATAAAATTAAAGAAAAACTTTTTTATGTCGTAAATAACTTCAAGTCTTGAAAAATTGAAAAGATACTCTGTAGCTCGCCAATCTTTTTCATACATCTGGATTCGATAATGTCTTTTAAACGGATTTTCTAAATACTGGCTCAGAGATATCCCGTCTGTGTTTCTCTCTGTAGAGTTGTCGTAAGATTTTCCCTGTCCCTTGTGGAATTCAAGCTCTGGATTAAAGAGTCGTTTCGATGCCTGGAAAGCTGCTTTTTTGGCTTTGACTTCTTGTGTTTTGGCAAGGAGCAATGGATTATTTTTTAAACCAAGACTTAAAATTTCAGGAAGAGTGAAAGCCTTTTTTTCTCCAGGGAAAACGGAACTTAAAAGGAGGGAAAAAAGGGAAAGAACAACAAAAATCTTTTTTTTCATATTATAACTCTATATTTTATAGAGTTTCCAGGTAAATGAAAAGAGGATTTTTTTGTTTTTAGATCCGCCACCAGTAAGAAAATTTAATGAAATAATAACGGCCTTGCCTTCGAAAAATTCCTGATTCGTCTTTTTCCTGGTTATCGTCTATCCCAATATAGAAGACTGTCCCAGGACGGTACTCGTAGCTCAGGAGTATGCTTGTATAGAACTGTTTATAGTAGTCATTGTAGTCTGTGATGAGCCTCATGGATAAGGAGCGGGAGAGCTGATAACGGGTACGCAGGCTGAGTATATTGACCTCGTATTCTTTTTCTCCACCCTTTTCTTTATAGAGCTCATCATTTTTGAAATCAAAAAATAGATGGAGGTTGGTGAAAGGTTTCAATGTGAGTCTTAAACCGAATGAGGTTTTATAACCTAAATAGGGATTTTCATCGTAGTATATTCCGTCGCCAAAAGAGAAGGAGATATTGCCGCTCAGCCAGGAAAGCGGCTCTGAACTGAAATTCGCTCTAAATGTTTTTTTCTTAAAATCTACTCCCTCGTATCTCTCAAATGATGAAGAAAAAGCGGTCCAGATGTGAGACTGTCTCCACCCGTTTATGAATCCAGAGAGATTGAATTGTTCATCAGTCAATGTCTGGTCAAAGTCATAGATTCTTCGGTATTCAAAGGCAGGACGGATGGATATGATTAAATCATTTTGAGGGAGGAAGGAATAACTGACACGTGTGTGCAAGGAATGAACGTTTTTCCGGCGGAAAAAACCTATTCCGGCCTCAAAGTCAGGATGAATACTTGTCCAACTGGCTGAGAGTGCCAAATGACGGGAAGTCCGGCTCAAGCTGAAGTTCATTGCAGGAACAAGATCAGTTTTTTCATTCTCTGCTTTGCTGAAAGAGCCTAAGAACTGAAAGGAGAACCTGTAAAAATTTTGGAATTTAAGGTGCCCGTCTATTCCTACAACCCTGTTGTAATTGTCTGAAATAGAATTCCAGGAACCTCCCATTTCTTTATCAGTCATGATAAATCCGATATGAGATTCTGTATAGAGGTCTCTTTTCACGCGCAAAATATTAATTAGGGAATTATATGGGTTTGCTTCTTCCTCATCTTCTTCATCTGGGTAGTCTGAGATATAGATACCAGGAGGATTTTCATCATAGGCACTTAAAAAGGCGAGAGTTGTTTTTCCCATTTTTCCTGTGAGCTTGACTCCCCACTGGGGTTCGACAATTTTTCGCGTGTAGACCAGTTCGAGGGGCGTATCAAAAAGGTCTTTTCCTTCTAAAAAGAAAGGCCTCTTTTCAGGGTAATAGAGGGCATAGCGTTGGTTGACGTCGACCTGGGGCATATCGGCTTCGATCTGACTGAAATCAGGATTGAAAGTGATGTCTGCCGTTAGATTAGAAGTAATCCCATATTTGAGGTTTATACTTGCCTCAGGGTCAAATTTTTCTTCATCTTGTTTCAGCCCTGTCAGGACTGGCATGACTTCAAAATTTCTTCCTTTTTCGATAACCCCGTCTATTTCAAGGGTCCCGGATTGAATCAAGAAACCGTTTATGTTGCGGGAGCGAGGGAATAGATAAATTTCCTCGTTTTTCCTCCTAATTGTTCTCATTATCTGGAGTCCCCAGAGCTGGGGGGAAGTGTTAGGGAACCTTATACTTTTGAAGGGAATAGCAAGTTCAATTGTGTAGCCTGAATCGTCAATATGCGCGTCAGATAGGAAAAAAGTATCCCAGTTTCTGTCGAACCCGAAAAATCCTCCTCTCCCACGGCCCCTTCTCCGTGTTTCTGTGTAAATGCCGTCGGTTTGTATGCCGCAGGGATTAACCTGGAAGACAAAGGCCCTTTTTTTGTCGTTGAAAGTATCAAGGTAAATCGTAACTTCGTCATCTCCATAGACCGAGTCTCTATTCGTCAAAGATGCCCTAATGGCTTTTGAGTTAGAATCAAAGCAGTGAATACCAATGTAAAGATTTTTTTTATCATATCCGATGTAAACAACTGTTTTTTCAGAAGGGCTGGCCCCTTCTTGAGGTTCGTACTGAGTAAAGGTGTCGAGGACAACTGCCTCCTTCCAGAGAGGATTTTCCAGCTTGCCGTCTATCTTGGGTGGAGATGTGAATTCTGGAATTTTTATATGATAATTATGGCTTTTTTCCTGGGAAAACGAGAAGAGCGGGAGAAAGAGGAGGCACAAGAGAATAGAGAAAGAGTGCCTTTTCATCGTTTTCGAAAATACTCTGGATTATATATTTTTTTATTTACAATATTTTTTTTAAAACTTCACCTACTAAGAATATTTGAGAAGCTGATGTTTTTTTCCTTGAGGCTAGTTCCCAGGGCTCTGTTCAAACTGGCTAAAGAGAGGTTATAATCTATGATAGCCTTGAGTTCATTTGTCTGGGCAGTGGTCAAATCTGTTTGGTATTGAAGGACAAAATATGGTGTGGTGATGCCAACTCTGAGTTTTTCTTCCTCAGCTTCTAACTTTTTCTCAGCCAGTTCCCTGGCAATTTTGTAGGCTTGAACTCTTTTATAGTCAGTCTGAACCGCTCTTACCACGTTTTTTATTTCAAGGAAAAGCTGCTGCTCCTGTTCCTTCATGCGAAGCATCGACTGATCCAGGTTAACCATTGCCTGTGCATAGGAAGCACGTGATAGTATAGTATTAAGGGGTATAGTAAGGGTTAATCCAATTGACCAATTGTCATATCTAAACCCAATGGCGTCCTTTAAGGCATCAGAGGGGCTGCCTGGGATGATCTCGCCGGTGGGGATGAAACGGTCATCAGGGTCAAAGAGAATCTGGTCTCCCGATATTCCAGGGCTCCAGTAAGATGCCTGAAGGCTTAAATCCGGCAGGAGCTGGTTTCTTGTATAGCTTAGATTTATTTCACTGTTTTTTAAGCTCATCCTTGTGGCCTGCAAATCAGGTCGATTCTCCATGGCCGTGTGCATCGCTTCATCGAGGCTCACTTCCTTTTTCTCGTAGACCGGCTTTTCTGTGGGGATTATTGTTGCGAATTCAGCTCCTTCTTCTTCAGCAGCAAGGTTAATGATTGTTTTCAAAAGGTCCTCGTTATTCTTTACCTGTGCTTCTGCTTCGAGTATATCTGCCTCTCTGGTAGCGACTGCGGACTGAGCACTTAATATTTCTATGGGTGCTAAAGTCCCCACTTCAACCGCTCTCTTGTTTTTTTCCAGCAGGTCTTGAGCCAGCTTCAGAGACTGCTTTCTCACTTTGAGGATTTCAATGTTGTAGACTAAATTCCAGTAAGCCTCTTCCACGCTGTATATCGTTTGCTGAAGAACTCTTTTAAACTGATTTTCTGATATGTCCATGTTGTTTTTGGCGATGATGATTTCTCTGCGGTTAATCTTAAACCCAAAATTTCTAAGAAGGGGTTGGGTAAAATTAAATCTTAGAGTGCTACTGTAGATAGGATTGATGGTGTTTGTCACTCTGTTTGAGTCATTCATGTAGTTGCTTAAGGAGATGGAAAAATTCCCCCCCGTAGGAATGAGCTGAGTGATCTGGGCAGTATAATCGTTTCTCTCAGAAGTGACCGTTTCTGCGGCCTCTATCCAGGAATAGGAAGCTTGATTGGTATTCCTCCTGCTTAAGTCAAAAGAAAGTTGAGGCAGGAATTTTTCCTTGGAAAGAGAGACATTAATATCAGCAAGTTCTGGATATAATACTTCAACGGCCACACCAAGGTTATTCTTCATAGCTTTCAGGACGCAGTCTTCAAGCGAAAGAGCCTTTTTTTCTTGCTGTGCCAAAGATGCTGTTGCCATCAATAAAGTCAGGAATATGACAATTCCGATTGTGTGTTTAAACATTTAATTTCTCCTTGATTCAAATTAGTGTAATTTTGGAAAAGTTAAAAAACTGGAAAATCGAGAAAGGCAAGACAAGCTCAAAATGCGATAAAAGCTAATTTTTAACTTCAATCTTTTTGCCTGCCATGTCTGCTTGCTCTATTATGATTTGATCCCGTTAAAATGTGATAATTATTTCTTCTCTCAATGATGTTCTTTTATTACTCGTATCTTAATGCCTCAATAGGATCGAGTTTGGAAGCTTTGAAGGCAGGGAAGAATCCGAAAACTATTCCAACAAAACCAGAAAAAAAGAAAGCTACTACAATAGAAACATTAGAGACAAGAGTCTCCCAGCCGGCAAGGAGGGAGATCAGTTCAGATGCGCCTACACCAAGAATAATTCCAAAGATGCCTCCCAGCACACTTAAAACAATGGCTTCTAACAGGAACTGGAAAAGAATATCTTTTTCTCGGGCACCCACAGACATTCTGATCCCGATTTCTCGGATACGCTCGGTAACAGAGACGAGCATGATGTTCATAATCCCGATTCCTCCCACAAGAAGGGAGACACATGCAATCCCCCCGAGGAGAAATATCAGCACGTCTCTAGATTCTGCAGCTCCTTCTGCAATTTCGGACATATTCCTCACATTGAAGTCATCCTCAGCGCCCGGTGCAATCTTGTGCTGAATACGGAGGACTTCTTCGATTTGCTCGACAGCTTCAACGGTCCTTGTCGTGCTAACAGCTGAAACATCTATAGACTGGATATGAATGATTCCGAGGAGTCTTCTTTGGGCTGTGGTGTAAGGGATGGTGATCATATCATCCCTGTTAAACCATCCACCTGATTCGCCCTTTGATTTAAGGACACCGATCACCCGGAAAGGAATTTTCTTGATCCTTATGATCTGCCCGATGGGGTCTGCTCCTTCGAAAAGATTCTCATTCACTTCACTTCCCAACACAGCGACTTTTTGCTTTGATCTGACCATGTTCTCATCAAAAAAAATTCCTTCTTCGATTTCCCATTTTCTTATTTCCGGATACATTTCACCGACTCCGTATATGGATGTGTTCCAATTCTTATTACCATAGACGACCTGAGCTCTTCCACTTACAGAGGGAGAGATGTACTGCACGGCATCACATTTTTCTAATATCGCCTTGGCATCTTTGGGCATAAGGGTAGTATAAGATCCTCCACCGCCGTGACGACCGCGATAGGAACGACTCCCGGGACGGACAAATAGAAGGTTGGTACCCATTGCTTCGAAGCGTTTTTCAACCTCTCTTTTGGCCCCCTGTCCGATGCTGACCGTGGCGATCACAGCTCCGACACCGATTATTATGCCTAAGGCTGTGAGAAGAGAGCGCATTTTATTCCTGAATAAAGCTCTGAGAGCGACTCGAATTGTCCTCATTATGTTCATTTTTCACTCCTTCATCAAATGAAGATTTAAATCGATATTTTTATTCCTGTTCCTCTTTTTTTATGATTTGGCCATCTCTGAGATAGATTCTTCGGCGGGTAATCTGAGCGACTTCCGGATCATGAGTGACTAAAATTATTGTAATATTTTTTTCCTGATTAAGCCGCTTAAAGATGTCCATTATTTCATTCCCGGTCTTCGAGTCCAGATTGCCAGTGGGCTCGTCTGCAAGCAGCAAGGAGGGGTCGTTGACCAGAGAGCGGGCTATGGCTACTCTTTGCTGCTCCCCTCCGGAAAGCTGGTTTGTCCGGTGAAGTTCTCTTCCTCCCAGACCCACTACCGCAAGAGACTCATAGGCCAACTCCCTCATCTTTTTTTTAGACGTGTTTGAATAAAGGAGAGGAAGCTCTGTGTTTTCTAAAGCAGTGGTACGGGCGAGAAGGTTAAAAGTCTGGAAGACAAAGCCTATTTTTTTATTTCGGATACGGGCCAGTCTGTTCTTATCCAGAGTGGAAACTTCTTCCCCTTCCAGAAAATACTTACCCTCTGTGGGTTTGTCCAGGCAGCCTATGATGTTCATCAGGGTCGATTTCCCAGACCCTGAAGGTCCCATAATAGCCACAAGATCGCCTTCTTTAATGTTGTAGGACACGCCTCTTAAAGCATTGACTTGAGTCTCGCCTACCTGGTAGATTTTCGTTAAGTTTTCCAGTTGAATGAGATTGTTGTTTTTCATTTTTCTATTTTTCCTTATTTTTTGTCCTTGTTTTTGGGAAAGGAGGGTTTTAGCGAAACATCCTGAACATGGAGGGTGATCGTCCGCTGGAGCGACTGTCTGCCTGTCCTGAACTCTCTCCAGTGATCACAAGCTGCCCTTCTTTCAGGTTCCCAGAAACGATTTCTGTATAACTGTTATCCGTTACCCCAGTTCTTATAAAAGCAAGTTTGAGTTTTCCGTTTTCATCCTCGAACCAGACCCGACCAAACTGCTTCATCCGTGCTCCTTGCATCATGCCGAATCCTCCCATCCCTGAAGCTTTCTGTCCTGGCCTGGACCCTTCAGGCCTGTGTGAATCTCCTCCTCCTCTGCTCATCCCCTGCCTCATACTTGCCATGAGTTCACTCCATTCTTCAGGAGATAATGGTGGGGTGAATCGGAGGGCAGCATTCGGGACTCGCAATGCGTTTTTTGCTTCTCCTGCTACGATGGAAACTGTAGCTGTCATGCCTGGTCTCAATTTCATCTCAGGATTATTCACTTCAACGATGGTTGTGTATGTGACAACATTCTGGACGATTTCAGGGGAATAGCGGACCTGTTTTATTTCCCCTGTGAAATTCTCATCCGGGAAGGCATCGACAGTGAACCTGACTTTCTGGCCTTCCTTTATTTTTCCAATGTCGGCTTCGTCCACGCTGCATTCCACCTGCATTTTGCTCAGATCGTTGGCAATTTGAAAGAGAACAGGGGCCTGAAAGCTGGCAGCCACAGTCTGACCCTCGTTGATATTCCGGTTGATAACAACTCCGTCAATGGGCGATTTAATAATGGTATAGGTTAAGTCCACATTGCTAGTCTCGAGTTGAGACTTTGCCTGTTCCAACCGCGCTTCTGCAGATTTAATGTCAGCCTGAGCGCTTAAATATTGGGTTTCAGCGGTTTCTTTATCTTCAAAAGATACCAAGTTTTTTTCAAAAAGATCCAAAGCCCGAGTAAGTTTTTTCTTCAAGTTTTCGCAGGATATCCTGGATTTTTCGAGTGAAGCCTTTGCGCTTAGATAATTGGCTTCGTTCTGTTTAACACGGGTTAAAAATTGAGTTTGTTCAAGTTCAGCTACCACCTGTCCTTTTCTGACCTTGGAATTAAAATCCACGTAGAGTTTCTCGATTTTTCCTGACACCTGGCTTCCCACGTCAACAATGATCACCGGGTTTAATGCCCCTGTTGTTACAACGAGGGCTTCAATGTTTCCCTTGTCCAAAGCTTCTGTTTTATATTTTGTCAAATTGTTTTTGTTGGGTTTAAATACGGTGAGCCCCAGAACAATCCCTGTGACTACAATAAGAATAGCTCCGACGATAATGAACTTTTTTTTCATTTTTCATCTCCTTTATTTTTTCTGTATTTTTTTGAATGGTTTTTTCTTTTTTCCATTTGTTCTTTTCTTTGAGAAATGTATTTTTGAATTATCTCTTCAAATTTAATATTTTGCTCCTCGGTTAAGATATTTTTTATTTCACTCTTGAGTTGAGACCTTATGCTCGAAAGACGTTCATTGATGTGGATTTTCAGATTTTTAAATCTTTCCTCATTATTCTTAAAAATTTCTCTTATTTTTTCCTGCTGTTCTGGGGTTAGATTCAACTCTTGAGCCATCATTTTAAGAGATGGAAATCGAACTGGACTCCTCTTTTTCATTCTTTTTTCTAATTTTTTATCGATGACGTGCCTTTCAAAAAGCATTCCACCTGTGACCCCAACAGCAAAGACAATAATCAGAGAAAACACAATCCAGAATTTGTAATTATTTTTCATAGGGATATCTCCTTGCCCCGTTATTTTCTTCCATTGCGGTGAAAATAAGCATCATGTTTTTGTTTTCAAGACCTTCTTCTTCTAATAAAGTGCTTGTTTCCTGCAGGGGGTTTAGATTGCGGAGAAGAAAAGCCTCTGACTGGCTGAGCTTTTCATCTTTAGGGGGAAGAAAGAGAACAATAACAGCTGCGAGCAGTATAACCACGAGCATTGAAAGAGGGATGGCTCTAATTCCCCATTGTTTCCAAAGTGACCATGGTTGATATCTTTTCCTTTCTTTTAGCTTGGGCTGCAGGCGTTCCCAGAAATAGGGTTTAGCTTCTGGAAGATCTTTCTCTTTTAAGGCTTTTAGTAAACTTTGATATTCTTCTCTTTTTGTTTGACAGAGGGGACAGCTCTTCAGATGCTCCTCGAGTTCTTCCTTCTCTTCTTTTTTCAAGAGCCCATCGAAAGACCGGGAGATAAATCTCTCAACCTTTTTACATTTCATGGTTGCCTCCTTTCTGACTTAAGAAAGGTGCTAATTTTTTCCGAAGCATCTTCCTGGCTCTGTGCAGACGGGAATCCGCAGTGCCAGGAGATATTTTCAGAATCTTAGTGATTTCTCCATAGGATAACCCCTGAATGTCCCTCAATGACAGTATGACCTTGTATTTTTCTGGAAGAACCTGGATAACTTGATGAACGAGTTTTCTTCTCTGTTCTTCAGCATATTCCCTTTCTTCCCTTCCTGCTTCGTCTTCCTTAAGGAGTAGGATTTCTTTGATGTTTTCGATTGAAATTTCTTTCATTCTGCCTTTTTTTCTTAAATAATCTTTTACTTGGTTTACAGTTATGCGGTAGAGCCATGTGCCAAATTCTGACTTAAGCTTGAATTTGGGAAGAGCAAAATAGGCCTTGATGAATGCTTCCTGAGCCAGGTCATCAGCCATTTCGCGGTCGCGTGTTAAGCTAAATGCTAAATTAAACATTTTTGTTTTGTATTTTTTTACCAGAATGGAAAAGGCTTCTTCATTGCCTTCCTTGCTCAGTCGGACCAGCTCTTTCTCTTCCATTCACCTTCAACTTTTCTTTACCTCCGTACATAATTTAGACGGAGGAAAGAAGAAAATCTTCCGTTTAATTGAATAAACGTAGATATTCTTTTGTTCTTTTCTTATTTTAAGCTATGGGATTGGATCTATAAAGGACTATTTGCTTTTGTATAGAAAAAGGATTAGCTGATATAGATAGAAAACCAGCTAGTACAAGCTAGAAGCTAATCTTCTTTCCTGAAGAGATGTTGTCTTTAAAAAGTGAGCGTTATTTCCTCTTTGCCGTCCATTCCATGGAACCGCGGTCACCCATTTGAACTTCTCCAGACATCGTATCTCCTTCGATTTTTCCTTTGTAGGTCATTGTGAACTCTCCCATTCGGCCGGAGCGAGTAAAGGACCATTCGATTTCGTTTCCTTTGACAGTACCTTCTGCTGTGACTTCTTCCCCGCGGAAACCTGTCCAGGTCGCGGTCAGTTTTTCGCCTTCTTGTTCAAAATGAATCTCCTGTGTCCTCTCTCCCCGTGGAGTTGTCATTGTCATTTCCCAGTCTCCTGTCACATTTACATCTTGTGCACTCAGGAAGACGGACAGCAAGAGCAGAATACAAAATGTGAAAATGGAATAAATCTTGGACATCTTTTTCTCCTTTGATTTGATTTTTTAAATCTATTATTTAGACGCAAAATATCTATTTCTCTTCCATAAAAAAGATAAAATATTTTAATTTTTGTGTTTTTCTTTGCTTGCCTTTATTGATATCATATTCTTGAGAAAATGCAAAGGCGGAAAATTATAGAAAGAATGTAAAAAAAGAAAACTTACAGTCTTCCGATGATAGAATATGAATACGGCAATTAATACCACGCTTTTCGCTATAGAGTCGCCTTTTTCTTGACTTTTCCTTTTGACTTTAATTTAATATATCCTCCAAGGAAGGAAACCATTTAATGTTTGTGTGGGTTTTTCATCGTGTAAGCGGCCTTCTGCTTATTCTCCTCCTGAGCATTAAGTTATTGACGTCATTTTTTCTGATGACGAAAGAACAAAAGCCAGATTGGGCTCTTGTTCTTCACACCAACCCTTTTATAGACACTCTCCTTATTATTTTGATTGTTTTTCATGCCCTTTATGGGTTGAGAACGGTCATCCTTGACCTTGGGCTTAGGAAAGAAAAGTTGCTTTTCTGGGTCTTTACTCTTCTTAGCCTTGTTTTAAGCTCTCTGTTGCTTATCGTTTACTTTACCAGGAATTACTGAATGATGTATCAGGACATCCTTGTCGTTGGGGGTGGACTGGCAGGACTGGCTGCAGCACTGTCCAGCGACCCTCACCTTAAGGTTGCCGTCATATCCAAGGTCCATCCTCTTCGCTCCCATTCTGTTGCTGCTCAAGGAGGGATAAATGCCGCCCTGGGAAACAATCCAGATGGAAAAGACGACAATTGGAAAAAGCATGCCTTCGATACGATTAAGGGAAGTGATTACCTAGCTGACCAGGATGCTGCTGAACTTATGTGTGAGAAAGCGATTTCAACCATTTATGAGCTGGAACATCTGGGTGTCCCATTTAGCCGTTTTCCAGGCGGGGTTATTGCGCAGAGGCCATTTGGCGGGGCAGGTGTTCCCCGGACATGTTATGCAGCCGATAGAACGGGTCTTGTCCTCCTTCATACTCTTTTTGAACATTCTATAAGAAAGCGGGTAAAGTTTTATAACGAGTGGCTGGTGACCAGGCTCGTGGTCAAAGATGGAAAGTGTCTAGGAGTTGTGGTTTACGATTTAGCGACAGGACAAATCATGCCTATAAAAGCCCGAGCTGTTATTTTTGCAACAGGGGGTTACGGAAGAGTCTATTTGAGGACGACCAATTCTTTTATCAATCATGGAAGTGGCATCGGGATAGCCTACAGGGCAGGTGTTCCCTTAAAAGACATGGAATTTGTCCAGTTTCATCCCACATCTCTTTTCGGGAAAAATATTTTGATCACAGAAGGAGCACGAGGGGAAGGAGGACACCTGGTCAATAACGAAGGGAAAAGATTTATGGCTGATTATGCTCCCTCGGCTATGGAGCTGGCTCCCAGAGATATAGTTGCCAGAGCCATACAGATTGAGATTGATAAAGGAAACGGCTTTGAAAACCAGTATGTTCACCTGGATTTGAAGCATTTGGGGGAGGCGAAGATCAAGAAAAGACTTCCAGGTATACGGGAAATCTGTATTGACTTTGCTGGGATCGATCCGATAGATACGCCTATCCCCATTCAACCGGCCCAGCATTATTCGATGGGGGGAATTGATGTCAATGCGAAATGTTCTTCTTGTGTGGAGGGTTTCTTCGCTGCCGGGGAATGTGCCTGTGTGAGCATTCACGGAGCTAACCGTCTTGGAGGAAATTCGCTTCTGGATACAGTCGTTTTTGGCAGAATTGCAGGAGAAGAAGCTTCGAATTATGTCAAGGGCAGCGAAGTAATGGATGGAAACGATAAAATTCTTCTTGAGGAAGCGCTGGGCGTGAAAAGAGGAATTGAGGAATGGGGGAAGAAGGATTCAGGAGAAAAAGTTCATCTTCTGTTAAACAGGTTGAAAGTTATTATGAGTGAGAAAGTTGGACTTTTTAGGAATAAAAAAGATTTAGCTGAGGCTCTGGAGAATATCTCCGAGCTAAGAGAGGACTATAAGCGAGTCCATATTTCTGGCAAATGCCTTCGCTACAGTCAGGAGCTTGTGAACATCATTGAGTTTGATTCCATGCTGGATTTAGCAGAGGTTATCACTTCAGGTGCTTTGAAGAGGGAAGAAACCAGAGGTTCCCATTTTCGTCTTGACTTCAAGGAGCGTAATGATAAGGACTGGCTCAAGCATACCCTGGTGACCTGGAGAGAAGATAAGCCCCAGATAACTTATAAAGATGTGAAGATCGGCAAATACAAGCCAGTTGAGAGAAAATACTGAGATGGAATATCTTTTTAAGATTCTAAGGTATGATCCCTCAAAGGATGAGTTTCCCTGCTTTCAGAATTTTTCATACGAAACAGAAGAGAAGAAGTCAGTCCTGGAAGCTTTGATGGATATCCGGAACGAACAGGATTGCACTCTCGCTTTCAGGTATAGCTGCCGTGAGGCCATATGTGGGTCCTGTGCCATGGTGATTAACGGAAAGTTTGATTTGGCCTGCCGGGCAATGGTTGACACCTTTAAATCTTCGTTTATTGTCATAGAGCCTCTGCCCAATCTGGAAATCCAGAAAGATCTAGCAGTTGATATGGAACCCTTCTTTGAAGCCGTGCGCAGAATTGAGCCCTATATTTATTCTGAAGGAGACTTTTCTGAAGATGGTTATCGGATAGAAGAAAAAGAGATGGAGAAAATATTCCAGTATATTAACTGTGTCATGTGCGGCTGCTGCTACAGTGCCTGCCCTGTGGCTTCAAGGGATGAAAGGTACCTGGGGCCGGCTGCTCTGGCTAAGCTCTATAGGTTCATTAAAGACCCCAGGGATAAAAGACCTTTCTCGAACTGGTCAAGTGTAAATACGGAAGAAGGAGTCTGGGGGTGTGATACAGTTTTTAAATGCAATGAGGTTTGTCCGAAAAACGTTAGGCCTGCGGATGGGATAGAAGCCTTGAGGAGAAAACTGGTTGTTGAAAAGATCAAACGAATTTTTCAATTTAAACGATGAAGCTTGAACATTCTCTTTTCACGCGCCGTCAATTTTTAAACGGCCTTCTTGGAGGCTGGCTCGGGGCTTTGATGGCTTCCTTTCTGTACCCTGTTATGAAGTTTGTTTTTCCTCCTACGAGAGAGCCGGATCAGGTTATCTTGTCCTTTTCAGATTTTAAGGATATGGAGCCCAATTCCGTTAAAATTTTTTCGTGGGGAAGTAAGCCCGGAATTTTGAAAAAGGAAGATGATGGGTCCTACCTGGCTTTTGTAGCCGTGTGCACACACCTGGATTGTAATGTTGCCTATCTTCCAGACCAGAGAAAGTTTTTCTGTGCCTGCCATGATGGCTGGTATGATGAAAACGGTACCAACATCGGAGGCCCTCCTCCCCGACCCCTTCGGCGCCTGATTATAGTTATCGAGGGGGAAGATTTAATCATAAAAAGAGAAGGTGTAAAGTGAGTAAAAGGAATGCAAAAGCGGGGATTCAATCCTGGTTTGATGAGCGCTTTGGCCTTTCGACTATCACAAAATTTTTGAGGGAAAAGAAGATCCCTCAGCACAGGCATTCCCTGTGGTATTATACAGGAAGCGCCATCCTGCTTTTTTTTGCCATTCAGGTCATTACAGGCTTTATGCTCATTTTTTATTATAACCCTACCCTGGAAGAGGCCAACAAGAGTGTTGGACGAATTATGACAGAGGTTCCTCTGGGCTGGATCATTCGATCAATCCACAGCTGGGCAGCTTCTTTTATGATTGCTTTTGTTTTTATTCATCTTCTCAGCATATGGCTGACCAAGTCATATCGTGAGCCAAGAGAACTCACATGGATGAGCGGGGTTTTTCTACTTTGTGTTTCTCTGGCACTTGGTTTTACAGGTTATCTCCTCCCCTGGGATGACCTGTCTCTTTCAGCAACGAAAGTGGGGACAGATATTCCTCGTTCTATTCCGGTCGTAGGAGCCTGGGTCACTAGACTGCTTCGCGGTGGCGAAGATGTCACAGGAGACACCTTGACCCGCTTTTTTGGCTTTCATGTCTGTATCCTCCCTGTTTTTATATTCATCCTCCTGGCTGTTCACATCTACCTCGTCCAGAAACTGGGAATGAGCCTTCCCCTGGGGGATGATAATAAAAAGGAAAAGATTAAAGAGCTTCCTTTCTGGCCAAACTTTGTTTACAGGGAATCCGTTGTATGGCTTCTTCTCCTGGGCATTCTCTTTACAGTAGCCATCTTTTTACCTCCTTCTCTGGAAAAAGCAGCTGATTTGATGGCTCCTGCGCCTGAGGGAATAAGGCCGGAGTGGTACTTTCTTTTCCTGTTCCAGACTCTGAAAATCTTCCCTGCCAAAATTCTCTTTATAAACGGGGATACCCTTGCTATCCTCTTGATATCAATGGCCTTCATTTTCTTCTTTTTTCTACCCCTCATTGATAATAAACCTGCAGAAAAGAGGGGCAAAGTTATCACTCTTATGGCTTATGTGTTTATCGTGTTCTTTGTGGTCATGACGGTCTGGAGTTTATTATGATGTTAAGAGGGAAAAGAAATTCGGCTTTGTTCTTAATGGTTTTTTTCTTGCTATCTTTTTTCGTCTTGAAGGTTGACTTTGCCCAGCAGGTTGTCCAGGAAGAACAGAATAAAGTCCCTCAGGCAGAAGAAAATGCCGAGAAAATCGTTCCTTCTCCTGCGAATATTAAGGAATCAACAGGAATTTATATTTTTTTGGCCTGGATATGGATAGCGATATTTGTTCTTATTTATATATTGAGGCTGAAAATAAAGGAGGTTGACAGACTAAACAACCTCCGGTTTTTATCCGTCGAGAAAAAATAGTCCTCCCTTTTTGGCAAACCTTATGGGGATTAACTAAAAAGTTTGCTGCCCTGAGTAGCTGTACCACGTGGCCAGGAGATTGAGAAAATAAGTCGAAAGAGTGAAGCTCAAAAGTTTGCAATATTATAGGAAAATACAGGAATAATTATCTATTTTTTCCTTCTTTTTATCTTATTTTTTTCTTTAACTGGCATAGAATTTTGAAATGAATGTTAAAAGAACCTTATTTTCGATGGTCAGGATGTAAAAATATAAACATGCGAAACTTTTTCTATCTCTTACGTCTCTCTTGTTAGTAATACTGGTAAAGTGTTATGGACTGTTCCTCAAGAGGAAAAAACCGGAGCTTACGAAAGAGAGAAGGGCATAGAGTGAGACTAAGGGAAAAATTTTTAAAGGGAGGACTCCATGGGTTCCTGGATTATGAGATCGTTGAACTTCTCTTGACTCTGGGAACTCCCCGCAAGGACTGTAAACAACAGGCAAGGGAAGCCCTGAAAAAATTCCAGTCATTGAGAGGGATACTGGAAGCTCCGTTTGATGAACTCCAGGAGATAAAGGGAATCGGCCCTCATAATATTTTTGGTCTCAAGCTTATCCAGGAAGTCTCACGCCGCTTCCTCAAGGAAAGGATGATGAGCAGGCCTTACTGTCATTCCTCAAAAGAAGTTTTTGATTATCTTTACCATGCCCTCAGGGATGTAAAAAAGGAAAAATTTAAGGTGCTTTTTCTAGATGCAAAGAATCAGATACTGGAAGAGAAGACTGTTTTTGAAGGAACGGTGGACTCAAGCGCTGTTTACCCCAGAGAAATCATGAAAGAAGCCTTGAGATGCGACGCTTCGTCTTTGATTTTTGTACACAATCATCCATCAGGCGACCCCGTGCCTTCTGCGAGCGACAGAGAGATTACAAAAGAGCTGGTTTTTGCGGCAAATGTTATGCAGCTCAAGGTTTTGGACCACATCATAATCGGGAACAACCGTTATTTCAGCTTCGCCGATGAGGGGCTTATTGAAGATTATGATATAATGTTTCAAGATTTCAATAAGAGAGGTCATGAAAGAAGGAAATAAAATTGTAAAGTCTTTTTTTCAAAAGCAACCTGACGAGAGGAGGTCAATATGCTCAGCGATATGGAAATAGCATTAAAGGCTGAAATAAGCCCGATAGAAGATATTGCCGGGAAATTGGGAATAGAAACTCAATACATAGAGAAGTACGGCAAGTATAAAGCAAAAATTTCGCCTGAAGCTATTTATAAAAAAAACGGTAACATGGGCAGACTCATAATGGTCACAGCGATGACTCCCACTCCAGCCGGGGAAGGCAAAACCACGACTTCTATCGGTTTGGCTGATGCCATGAGTCGATTGGGGAAAGGAACGGTTGTAGCTTTGAGAGAACCGTCGCTCGGGCCTGTATTCGGGATGAAAGGTGGAGCGACAGGAGGAGGATATGCTCAAGTTGCACCCCGTGAAGAGATAAACCTCCATTTTACTGGAGATATTCATGCTGTGACAGCGGCGCATAACCTCTTAGCAGCCATTGTGGATAACCGCCTTCATTTTGATGGAGCGTGCGGGTTGCTCGATTGCCGAAGGGTGTCCTGGAAGCGGGTCATGGACATGGATGATCGTGTGTTGCGGGAGATTGTGGTCGGCATTGGAGGCCCTCTTCGTGGAATAGCACGAGAGACTGGCTTTGATATTACAGCCGCTTCTGAAGTCATGGCTATTTTGTGCCTTGCGGAAGATTTAAAGGATTTAAAAGAAAGGCTTGGAAATATTATCGTTGGGTATTCTCCGGATAAAAAGCCTGTTTTTGTCCGGGAGCTGAAGTCCGAAGGATCGATGGCAGCCCTATTAAAAGATGCTGTCAAACCCAACCTTGTTCAGACTCTGGAAAAAACTCCGGCTTTGATTCATGGCGGCCCCTTCGCCAATATTGCTCATGGCACCAACTCTGTAATTGCTACAAGAATGGCACTTCAACTGGCTGAGTTTGTAGTGACTGAAACAGGATTTGGCTCAGACCTCGGGGCTGAGAAGTTTTTTAATATTGTTGTCAGGACTGGTCATATCCCTCCGCCTGATGCCTGTGTGCTTGTGGCAACTCTCCGGGCTCTCAAGCTCCATGGAGGAGTCGAACTGGAGAAAGTCAATGAGGAAAACGTGGGAGCTGTGGAGCAGGGGTTTGAAAACCTCAAAAAACATGTGGAAAACCTCCAAATTTTTGGGGTTCCGTTTGTCGTTGCTTTAAACAGGTTTTCTACAGATACAGAAGCAGAAATAAAGAAAGTCCTGGATCTGTGCCGGAGAGAGAAGATTCGAGTTGCCCTGAGTGAAGTTTACAGTAAAGGCGGCAAGGGTGGTGTAGAATTGGCACAAGAAGTTTTAAAGGCTGTAGATGAAGATGATAGCCGGTTCCAGTACCTTTATCCTTTGGATATACCGCTTCTTGAAAAAATTGAGGTCATTGCCAAGAAGATCTATGGAGCTTCTTCAGTTGCCATGGAAGGGAAAATAAAAAGAAAAATACGCAGGATTGAGAAAAAAGGATTTGAAAATCTCCCGGTTTGTATCGCCAAGA
>Ga0209991_10000355_pt1 | contig 20517 bp, 23 predicted proteins | sample ChitaG_FD_183167 | JGI IMG/M metagenome (GOLD analysis project Ga0209991, IMG submission 183167) | Deep subsurface microbial communities from South Pacific Ocean to uncover new lineages of life (NeLLi) - Chile_00310 metaG (SPAdes)... | ecosystem: Environmental > Aquatic > Marine > Oceanic >... | reverse complement strand
ATAAAACCATAGCGCACAATATTTAACCCAAATAAGGCAAATCCAGCAAACCAAATATAAGGATTTAAAAGTGTAATTTTAAGAGTATTACTAAAACCTATATGGGTATCTTTACGTATGTTTCTATTTTCAAAGCCTTTTTCTTGTTCCTCTAAAGTTGGTAGACCTACTTCTTCTGGAGCATTTCGTGCACGAATATACCAGTGTATAGCAATTAATATACAAAATATTGAAGGAAACCAAAAAACATAACGCCAATTAAAATATTTTATAATAGTACCAGCAAGAAACCAGGAAAAAGCACCCCCGATGATATAACACGTACCGAGAAGTCCTGAAATTCGTCCTCTTGTTCTAACTGGAAACCAATTTGCCATCGCTTTAACAGTTGGCCCCCATCCCATTGATTGGAAATATCCGTTTAAACCCCATATTATTACCATAATAATTAATATTCCGGTATTAAAGCCGAAAATAATATTTAATATAGCGGATGATAATAAACCTAATGTAATTATTTTTCTTGAATTTAATTTATCCCCAAGCTGGCCATTTATAAATTGGCCTATAGCATATAACACAAATAAACTACTTAATATTAGTCCCATCTCTGATTTCGTTAAACCATATTCTTCCATTATTTTAGGCATGGCAATGGAAATATTTACTCGGCAAAGATAAAAAGAGGCATAAGTAATCCACATAAGCCAAAACATCTTTTTTTGCCATTTAGCCATTGTTTTAGATACTGATATGTTAGCCTTTTCTTTCATTCTTTAAGCACCTTTTTTGTTTTTATATTTAATTCTACCTGTTATTTTTTATCATATTTTTTATATCTGTTGATGATTGAGAAGGATAGTATGGTATCACGATAACTTTACCATGAATGCTTTCCATATATTTTCTTTCCTTTTCAATTTCTTCTTCATCATGACTTGTGCTTTCCATTAAAATATCGGGTTTAATTTTCATAATATTTGGTAGTGGAGAATATGTTTCTTGGGCAACTGCAACATCTACATACTTTATTGCGCTTGCTAACTCAATTCTTTCTTCAAAAGATAATATGGGTTTGGGTTTTTTTTTCATAACTGCTTCATCAGTTAGTATTCCTACAATTAATTTTCCATCTTCACCTGCTATTGCTTTAGCATTTTTCATCATTAATAAATGTCCTTTGTGAACAATATCTAAAACATAATATGAATAAACTATTTTCATCCTTTTCTCCTTTCTTGTTAAAGATGTTTAAGCCAGTAAGTCCATTATGGGCTTCTAAGATTCTAACTATCGGTTTTGCATTTAATAGTCTTTTTAATCTTTTCATTCTAATCTGGGGAGTAATGCCAATTTCTTTCAAAACATTATTAAGTTGAGTTGATGATATACCTTTTGTATAAGGTACTTCTATAAGTTTTCCACCCCATTCGTTAAGTGTCTGGATTACTCTTTCTCTGGTTTCTTTTTGAATTCCAGTACACCAATCATCTCCATGTACAACATAATCCGGTTTCAACTTTTTCAAATTAGGAATATAATCCAGCGTCTCTTGAGGAATTACATTCTTTACGCCTTTTATATTTTCTATAACAATTTTACATTGTTCATATGATAAAAAGGGAAGACGTTTGTAACTCGCAATAGCTTCATCTGTCAATAATCCAATTATTACATTTCCATATTTTTTAGCCTCATTTATTATATTTAGATGGCCAGGATGGACTAAATCTGCACTCATACCCACATAAACCTTTTTCATTTCGTTTCTACCCCCTATAAATCAAAACTAAATTTATTAAATAATTTAATGTCTTAGAATAATTTTAACTGTCAATAGGCATCATCAATAACTATAGTATGAATAAAATTTATCATACTTATTTTCTTTTTCTCTTAATATCCTCTAGTATTTCCAAAAAACGCTTAGATGGTTCATGTGTAATATCGATATAATCATTATTAAATTTTTTTCTAAAATTATTTAATTCTTCAGAATTGCTATTAGCTAATATTCTAAGATAATTTTCAAGTTCTTCAATATCTTTAAAAGTTTTATTGCAAATTCCTAATTTCTCAAAATTAACTACACTTAATGAAATACTAAGCAATTGTATGCAGATCTTAGAATACATAAAAACTTCCACTAAAGCTGTAGAATTAAATGAAATAAATATATCATTTTTTTTAATCGTATCTACTAATTTTTCACCTTTTCGGGTAAATTTAATGTGTGAAATTTTATTTTTTATTAGTTGAATATCCTCTCCAGGATGTGGTCTATAAATAAAATCGATTCCCAATTTACTACAGACATCATTTACTTTTTTAATTGTATCTATTTTCTCTTCAAATAAAACATTACTATACTTTTCCCATTTCTGTCCCAAATAACACACAGTATAATTATTATTTTCCTTAGAAAATGCATTATTTTTCTCAATTTTTAGGGGATATCCTAAAATATACAAATCATCTGGTTTTCTAATGCTATTTTTTATAAAGAAAGTCTTATAATATTTTCCCCATACTAAAATATAATCAGCTCTTTTTCCATAATCTACTGGAATATTGCTAGTAGCATGGCCACATTGAATTAATATTGTCGGTATCTTTAATTTTCTACTTACTAATATTACTGCTTTTGCTATTGGAAGACAATCATCACCCAAAATAATAAAGTTTGGTTTCATACTTATCAAATCTATCTCAATTAAATCTATTAATTTATTTAAGTGCTTAACATTTTTTTCATTTATATATTTAGATACTAATTTTCTATATTTACTCTCGGGGAAATACCCGATAAAATTCTTAGTAGCAAATAATCTATCTCTTATACCAGAAACGGCTAAACTTATTGAATAATGTTTTTTGGTCTCGGTTAAAATATTTTTATATTTTGCTCCGGCGAAAAACAAAATCTTACCACATTTTTCTTTATCATATAATTTATCAAACAATTTTGACTGTATAAAATTATAAACCTTATCAAAAAAATTAATAAATATTCCGTAACAGCCATTTTCCCATTTATTTCTTTTTCCCCAACTTTTTTCCCAATTAATTTGATAATTTTCCCACTTCATTTTCTTGGGAATTTCCAGGTATTCCCATATTAAAAAATTTTCTATATTATTTTCATTTTTTTTCATATTTTTATCTATCCTAACTACACATATTTATAATTTACACTTTTATCAAACCTTAAACATTTTAATTTATATATATCCAATAATCTAATTCACTCCTATTAATTTTAATGCAATTTCTTTAATATCTCTCCTTTCATAAGATTTTAACCCCATAAAAAATACGCAATTAAAATATAAAAACACTACTCCCCCCATATCAATCAAAGTATATATTAAATTTTTAGGAGGAACAAGTTGGCAGATTAAAATACCAATAATAACAGGAAATATTGCATATGGATATGTAGGAAGGATTACTTTATTCAAAAATTCATAAAAATCAACTTTTATCAATTTCAACGCTATAGATAAGTATATAGGATATCCTATGCAATAAGATATAACTGTTCCCCAGATAACACCAATAAAATTTTTTGTTAATATAATAAGAATAATACTTAGAATTAAATTACTAACTGCGATTCCTATTCTATAATATAACGTATATCTCACTTTATCTATTGCAACTAATATTTGCCCAACCAACGCTAAACTACAATTATAAATAGAATAAGAAACAAATAATTGTATAGGAAAAACAATTGAATTATATTCTGGACCGAGCCAATAAAGAACAATATATTTTGCAAAAATAATGATACTTATTGTAATTGGCAATACTAAAACTATTGTATATTTTGAAACTCTTAAAAATATTTCTTTAATCTTATTATTATCATTTTTCGAATTTAATGAAGATACCAAGGGTAGGATAGCAGAACTACTTAAATTGCTAACATTCTTTACTAATTGAAGAAACTTATAGGTTATCTCGTATAAAGTTATTGATGAAATATTTAAGAATACACTAATTAAAATCTTATCTGTATTAAATATCAAAAGACCAATAATCTTGCATAAATACAATATTGAACTGAATTTAAATATTTTTTTAAATGCTTTTTTAGAAATCAAATAATAATCTACCTTTAAAAAATCTAATCTTCTAAATGAATATACACAAAAAAATAAATTTAAAAATATTTGAGAAATAAATTTCAATATAACAAAAAATAAAAAAGGATTACTACATTTTCTAAGAAATAAAATAATCAACAAAAAATTTAATATTTCAAATGCTATGGTTGCTCCCGAAGTAACTGTATAATCTTGATTCCCTTCGAGTACCTTTCTAAATAATCTAAGAGGCCAAATTATTAACAAAGCTATACCTGCAAATATAAGTGTCTGTTTTGTTAGAGATAAATATCTTGGTGGTATATTGAAAAAATTTACAAAAAAAAGAGAAATTAATACCAAAACAGTTGCTGTAATAACACCTACTAAAAAATAAAATATCAATGAATTTGTTAATATTTCATTTATCTCCTTCTTTTCATTTTTAATAAGGTGCTGAGATATAAATTTTACTGATGCGGTTCCAACGCCTGTTTCCATTATATTGATATATCCAGAAAGAGTAATTATTAAAATATATATTCCATAAAGTTCCTTTCCTATTATTTGCAATATAATGGGTAACAAAAAAAATCCAATTGCCATACTAATAAAAACATTTAAAGAATTAAAAGTGGTATTTTTAACTAATTTGTTTTTTATATTCATATCTTCTTTCAAATTTCTCATTCTTTATTGCTTTCCTATACTCTTCCCATTGTCCAACATCTGTCCATGATTTCTTAGATATAGGGTAAACACCAATTTTCTTTTTCTTTTCTTTTAAACATCTTATTAAATCAGTCATATCAAATGATTTATTTTTAGGGATAAATTGCAAAATATTAGGATTTAATATATACATTCCCGTATTAATAAGAAAATTATATTCAGGTTTTTCTTTTATAGTTTTCAAGCTGCCATCACTCTCAAGTTTGCAAACACCATTCAAATGCATATTTATTAATTTATTATTTCCCACTTCAAAGGCATTCCTTTTTTGATATTTATTTTTACTTGTTTGCCTAATATGTATTTTAAATATTTCGGGGGTAAGCCATGCCCTGCTCTTATAGAGCGATATTTTCTTCAGTAAATGTTTCTCCATCTTTTATGTCTTTTACTACAAATAAAGAACAAGAAAAGATTTTGTTTTTCTTTATTCTTTCTGTTAATTCATATTTTATCTCACCCAATGCTTTTTCAAATTTACGAATAGATTTTACCATCATTTTAAATTCTTCAGGTTCCGTTGTTTAATTGTAAATCAAATCGATTTTAAGTAAATGTAACTTCTGTAAAGTAAATATAATAAGCAGGGCAGTATATAAATTTATAAGATGAATTCTCAATCGTTACATCATCTATTTATTGTATTAACCGAAATAAAGTGAATGACCAAATAATTTTTATTACCCATATTAATCCTCTCTAAATAATGCTGCATAAATTATATCCACTTCTTTGCCTCTCCAAATGCAATGACGTTTGCGACGGCCATCTTCAATCATATTTGATTTTTTCATTATTTTAATCATTGCTTTGTTTACTGAAAGTGTTCCAGCAGTTATCTTACGTACTTTTTCTTCTCGAAAAAGATATCTACACATTGCTTGCCATGCTTCCAAACCATATCCTTGTCCCCACATTGTTCTTTCTCCAATTAAAATGCTAATATCCACTACATTATGAAATGTATCTTTATATGTAGTAATATTGCCAATATGTTTTTCTTGATTTATTAAAACAATTGTCCAAAAATTATTTGGAGTTCCTTCAAATGATTTCCAATATTCATAACAAGATTGAATCGTATGATGTTTATGCCGTTGATCACTATACTTCATGGTCTCTAGATCGTTAATCCAACTAACATACTGTTCTGTAAGATATTTCCTAGAAAAAGGTGCAATTTTTAACCTGGATGATTTAATTATTTTATTTTTCATAATAGGATAACCTTTCTTCAATAAAATCAATGAATTGCTTTCGAGCACATTTTGAAATCTAAAATTCTATATTTGGATAATAGTGCTTCTGCATATACTTCATATTTTCTTCATCATTAAACCAATTATACCAGTTAGACTTTTCAACTATTTCTTCATTCAAACAGACAAGGTCTATCAAATCTCCCTTAATAAATATATCATAATTAATTTTATTCATAATACCTCCATAAACTTTAATAAATCATCTAATAAATTCTCTCGTTTTGTAATTAGCTTACAATTAACCTCATCGAATTTAAGTATATCCGCACCAATCTGTCCTGTTTGCACTCTTAAAACCTCTTTTCCCATCAATAAAGCTTCAATTACCATATTTGAAAACATTCCTAAAACATAATCGCTGTAATAAGTTATTGTCAGAGGATCTATTTTTTTTCTTACTTCGATATTCAAAAAATTATATTTTCTATTTTTAATTATTGAATCAAATTTATCCATCTTTTCTCTTGGGTGTATTTTAATTAAAAATAAATATTTTGAAAAATCTATTAAATCTTTACTATTTATTTGAAAAAATGAATTTAAAATATCAGAAAGAACTGTAAACTCATCAAAACCTAAAGCACATTTATCTTTAGCATCCTTTGGAAATGATTCTCGTAAATTCTCTGATATAAACATAATAATTTTTTTATAAACCGGTATGTTATTGTTTTTTAAAAAACATTCTTTATCAACCTTTGGAATAAATTTTCTTATCTTTTCATAAAAAGGATTACCAGAAATAAATATCTTTTCTTCGGGTAAGCCTGCTTCCATAGCCTCTTTTTTCGCAATATCATTTATTACCCAAATCTCATCTGGAAAAAGAGTTTTATTATTAAATGTAAATCTCTTAAAATAATTTGTCCAATGGTCAATAAATGCGATAGTTCTAATTCTCTTTTCTTTTGAAAGCAAACGAATATTATGTTCATAATTATTGCCAGAAGTTGCTGTAAAAATGTACTCCGGTTTGAATTTATCCAAAATATCAGAATAAAATTTGATATTAAAATCTTTTATTTTTACAAGATTAATATATTCATTCGGGAAAACACCTGCTGAATTTGTAAAAACCATAAAATCTTCATTGTTTTTTCCACCACATTTCAATATATTATCTATTAGGGCTAAAGTTGAATTCGCTCCTGCAGGATCTGAAAAAACAAAAATACCTTTTCCTCGAAATTTATATCTCATCTTGTCGTCCAATAATTTCATTCATATTTTTGTCAATCTTATAAAATGCTTCAATTACTTGATCTAGATCACTTTTACTCATGGACGGTCTCATAAATTCATGAGTAATAAGTTCTTTAAAGTGCATTTTTTCGGCAATAGGACAAATTCCCTTACTGTAATTTAACTCCTCTTTTTTATGCTTGTATAAATTTATAGCTTTTTTTTGGTAAATAGGTTCTAAGTAAAGAGGTTTAACATATCCTCCTCCGATTAATGTCTCTTCTTCTTTCATATAAGCACTTGGCAATTCTCTTGATAACACTTTTAAATATTTATCTCTATGTAGTCCATTGTTTTTCTCCGAATAATATTTAACAGGTTGTTTGTAATAACAATGTTTTACATAGGATTCTGGAATACATAAATCCAAATAATTAATATTTTTTAAATTGTTAATTAAATAATTTGCATTATTTATTCTCTGAGTTAAAAGGTAATCTATCTTTTTTAACTGTTCAACTCCTACAGCTGCTTCCATTTCGGTCATCCTAAAATTAAAACCAAATATATTATCTATTTCTTTAACACCTTTATCTTCTACAACTGTTTCTCCATGATTTCTAATAAGTTGACATCTTTCAGCTAACCTATCATCATTAGTTGTTATAATTCCTCCTTCACCGGTATGAATATGCTTATGGATATTTAGACTAAATACACCTAAATCCCCTAACGTACCAACAAATTTATTTTTGTATATTCCAAAAGGTGCCTGTGCAGCATCTTCAACTACAAGCAAATTATATTTATCTGCAATTTTCATAATCCCATCCATCTCTGCTGGATGACCAAAAATGTGAACAACCAATATTGCTTTTGTCCTTTTTGTAATTCGCTTCTCTATGTTTTCAGGAGAAATACAAAAATTATTTTCACTGATATCTGCAAATATAGGCACCCCACCCCAAATAACAGGAGCAATTGCTGAAGCGCTCATTGAATATGGAGATACAATAACTTCATCACCAGGTTTTACCCCAATAGCACCCATAGCCGTGATTAAGCCACTTGTATTTGAATTAACGCTAATGGCATGTTTTGCATTTATTTTATTAGCCCATATTTTTTCAATTTCTCTTACTTTTGGACCACCATAAAAATCTTTATGCCAACAACCTAAAAATCCACTTAAAACTCCTGATTTTAATACTTCATCAACAGCTTTTCTTTCCTCTTTTCCTATTGTGTTATAAGCATCAAATAATTCTGAACGCACTGGCTTGCCACCAAATATTGCTAACTTACTCACACTTATTTACCTCCTTTTATCTTTTACCGAATAAATCACTTTGTAGACCTCATACTCATTTTTAAGGGATGAAACATTGTTTACTTTGTTCGTCAAAAGGTCCCTTAAGTAATTACACATATAATAGCCATATTTATTAATATTTGAAATTTGTATTTCTTTGGAAACTAAATTTTTATAGTTTTTAAGTATAGGATTCTTTTCAACTTTATATATTTCAATTTTACCTCCGGAATTAAATATTCTATACCTTGCCTTTTCAAAAAGTATGTCAAACTCTATTAAGCTAAAACATTTTTCATTCGCAACCTGTAATATTACAGGAAATTTGTTGTTATTATAATAATAATTAATAGAAAAACTTATAGATAAATCTTTATCAGAATAATCATTAATGCTATCTATTATTTTTATAGTATTCACATCATATTTCGGACCAAAAAAATAGTTGACAAAATCAATCATATGTGATCCATTATTACGAAGCCCCTTTGAATACCAAATGTGTACACCTAATACTTTCCCAAAAACATTGTTCTTTATTTTATCTTTCAAATTTACGAAAAAAGGAATGTATTTTCTAAAATAATTTATAACGCATTTATTGGAATATTTTGCATAAGAGTCATAAGCCATACTTGGGTCCCAAAATGGTTTTTCTATTAAAAAAAGTTTTATCTCTTCCTTATCTTTTATTTTCTCAAAAATTTTTAGGTTTACCTCTGGTAAAGCAGCCAAAACAATTATATCGGGAAATGACTTAATTGCATCAATTGATGATAATAATTTTACGTGATTACCATACCTTTTTTTAGCGAGTTTAAGTTTATTATTATCTATATCAATCAGATATCTTAAATCAAAATCAGGATGGTAAAAAAATGATCTAGCATGACTTAAAAAATTGAAATTATCTTTTATATCATAGTCGTATAGCATGCCTATATTTCCCAATCCAATAATACCAACCGTAAATTTAACCATTTTCACCTAACTTCGCTTTCCTTTGATAAGGAGCTATGGTTATTCTCTTATCTTTATTTAATTCCAATAATTGTATATTCCTTTTTAGATAGTTAACAATATCTTTTGTAAAAAAATCAAATTTCTTGTTTGGATAAAAGTACTTGATTATTTTTTTAATTAAATAATAATCTCCTTTATAATCAAGCGTAAGTCTTAGCTCAGGCCAAAATAATTCCTTATCAGCAATAATTGCTTTCAACGAATATTCACCACTTCGATATATATAAGAACTAACATTTTCTCTATCATAAGGTTCTTTTGTTTTAGTCGATATTTCTTTTAATATATCAACTGAAAATACTTGTGTATCAACTCCAATAGGAAAGCTTCTTACATGTGAATTAGAAACGTAATCAAAATTATTATTTAAATATACATCGATTATTTGATCAATTATCTTCGGATCAATCAATGGGTTATCTCCTGTTAACTCAACTATAATTTTGGAATTAACCAATTTGTGCGCATTTAAAACCCGCAACAATACATCATCTTCACTTCCTCTATAATAATTTATTGATAACTTTTTACACATTTTAATAATAGGATCATCTGTACTGTTAATTGTTGTAGCTACAATTATTTGGTCGATGAGTTGCGATTTTTTTACACGATGAATCATAAATTCAAGCATAGACATTCCATTTATTGCCTTCATAAGCACCTTCCCTGGCAGTCTTGAACTCGTCATACGTGCTTCTATTGAAGCAACAATTTTTCTATCTGACATATTTAATATACCTCCCTCTATTTTATCAATTCCCACTTAAATGCTGTACCTTTTTTGATATTTATTTACTTGTTTACCTAAAATATCTTTCAAATATTTTGGTGGCAAGCCTTATCCGGGTCTTATGGAACGAATATTTTCTTTGGTAAAAATTTCCCCTGCTTTTATATCTTTTACTACAAATAGAGAGCGAGATAACTCTCTACTTTTTTTCATCTTTTCAGTTAATTTATAGGAAACTTCACCTAAAGCTTTTTCCACCTCTCTTACTTATTTTACCATTGTTTTAAATTCTTCTGGTTCTAAGGAAAAAGCGGCATCTGATCCGCCTAATTTCCTATTTAAGATTAAATGTTTTTCTATTATACAAGCACCCGGGCAATAGAAACAGAAATACCCAAAGTGTGGTCAGATAAATAAATTATATTTTTTATATCGTTTTTATATTTTTAAACTGTTTATTGCTTTTTTATACTCTTCCCATTGCCCTATATCTATCCACGATTTTTCAGATACAGGATAAACCCCAATTTTTTTCTTCTTTTCTTTCAAACATTTTATTAAATCAGTCATATTAAATAATTTATTTTTAGGGATAAATTGTAAAATATCAGGATTTAATATATACATTCCCGTATTTACAAGAAAATCATATTCTGGTTTTTCTCTTATCGTTTCCAAACTACCATCACTCTCCAGTTTACAAACACCATACGGAATAATATGATGTTGGATAGAAGAAACTAATGTTAAATCAAAATTACCTTTCTTATGAAATTTATATATTTTAGAATAATCACAACTAATAATTATATCGCAGTTAGATACAAAAAATGGGGTACCGATTTTATTTTCAAGATATTTCAATCCCCCTACAGTACCTAAAGGTATATTCTCATCAATAAAAGAAATATTATAATTGGAATGAAAATCCTCGAAAAATGCTTTTATCATTTTTGATTTATGATTAACAGAAATATAAAAATTAGTTACCCCAAATTCTGCAAATTTATCCATTATTATTTCTATTACGGGCTTATCACCGATTGGGATTAGAGCTTTAGGAAGAATCCGAGTAAATGGATCAAGACGGACACCCCTTCCACCAGCCATAATTGCAACAGGAAGCTTTATTTGAAGTTTCTTGGTTACTTCTACACTTTTAATTTTAAAAAACTCTTCTTTTGTAATGATATCAACAAGTTTTTTATTTTTTAAGACCGGAATACGGTTTGCAACAGTATCTTTAAATATTTTCTTTGCTTCTTTCTTTTCGTAATTAAATTCAAGAAAATAGAAATTCTTATTCATAATCTTACAAACTTGTTTCTGTAAATCTTCTCCTCGTAAAATAGCTCTTCGAAAATCTCCATCAGTTAAAATACCAGTAACCTCATCATCTTGGTTAATACAAACAATAAAACCTATTCCACCCTCATCTAATTTTCTTATAGTATTTCTTATTGATGATTTTTCCTGAATTTTATACAAAGATATTTTTTTCATTTTTTTTCATTAGATATTCCGCAAATTCAAAATCCAATTTGCTATCAATATCTATAGACCTTTCTAATGGCATTATATAAGGATATGTTTTATCTGAATAATAAGAATACTTTTCCTTAAGTAATGAAAATTTAAAAACAAAAATTGCACCATTAGGCATATAAGCTTTTTCTATCTCTTGCCTATTTTTATTTTTTATTTTTATATCAAAATAATTTTTTAATATTCCTTTACTATTAATTCTCATTGCCCATATAGGTGGATGAATAGCTTCTGACACAGAAATAACTGAGTCAGCTTTTTTTTCCTTAAAAATTTGTATAGCATTATCTATGTCTAATGATATTCTAAAAGGAGAAGTTGGTTGTAATATTATAAATTCGCCGATACTGTAGTTAAATTCTTTATTCAATCTATCAATTGTATAAATATAATTATCAATGGCAATAGAATCATCTCTTGCTAATTCTTTAGGACGCATAAAAGGTACTCCTACCTCATACCTCTTTGCAATTTTAGCAATTTCATTATCATCAGTAGAAACAATTATTTTATCAATAAATTTAGATTTTTTAGCTACATTTATTGTATACCAAATAAGAGGTTTATCATTCATTTTTTTAATATTTTTCCCTGGCAATTCCTTAGAGCCACCCCTTGCTGGAATTATTGCTATCACTAATCTAAATCCTCCCATTTGATTAATTCATCTTCATCAATATCTTTATTCACTTTTCTTCCTAAAACATATTTAATTTCATCCAGTCCTATTCCTGTTCCCGGTCTTTTAAAATCTAAATCTTCTTCTTTTAATAATTCTCCCTCTTTTATTTCTCTTTTTGTAACAATACTTCTTCTAAAAGACTCTCTTTGCTTCATTTCTTTTTCCGAAACAACTCTTCTGTATTTACCTAAAGCAGTAACTATTCTTCTCCCTTCTTCCACAATTATCTTCATTTCTTCAGGATTGGCAGACACAGCATGATCCCAACCAGGCATTGTTTTATCCAAAGTAAAATGTTTTTCAATTACTTTTGCACCAAATGTAATAGCTGCTAAAGGGATCGGAGTTCCAATAGTATGGTCAGAAAATCCAACTGGAATATCAAATGTTTTATTTAGCATTTCAATATTTCTTAAATTTATAATTTTATCGTCAGGAGGATAGATTGCAATACAGTGAAGTAAAATAACTTCTTTATTTCCCGTCTCATAAATAGTTTTAAGAGCAGTTTCTATTTCCGCTAAACTTCCCATGCCAGTAGATAATATAATTGTCCTGCCTTTTTCAGCAACATATTTCAGAAAAGATAAATTATTTAAATCCATAGAAGCCACTTTAAAAAAAGGAACTTTTAATTCATCTAACATATCCACTTCTTCGAGTGTAGTTGGGGTAGAACAAAAAGTAATTTTTTTATTATCACAATACTCTTTTAAAACAATATGTTCTTTTTTAGAAAGTGAGAACTTTTCAACCATTTCTTCAAGAGTTCCAAAATTATTATCTTTAAATTGGTTTTGTTCTTTATAAAAATTCTTTGCAAACAAAGATTCTTTAGACCAAGATTGAAATTTGACTGCGTCACAACCACATTCTTTAGCCTTGTCAATCATTTTTTTAGCTAAACTAATATCGCCATTATGATTTGCACCAATTTCTGCAATGATATATGGTTCTTTCCTTATACATATTTCATTATAAAATTCACTCATCATATTTCCTCCATTTCTTTATTAGTAAAATTTCACTCCACCAACCGGAATATACTTTATTATAATTTTTATTTATCACTTCAATATATCTCTTACAAAAACTATCATCTTGTATGTATTTATTTAATGTATTAATCTCTTCTAATTTCTTGTAATATATTTTTGCAGCTTCCTTCATTTTGCGCTCTTCACAATATATCGAGAGATTTTTATAATGTATTTGCTTTACCTTAATACCTTTATGTAATATAGTTTTATTTAATTTCTTGCTTATCCCTACAAAATTGTTAGTATGTTGCCTATAATAAGTTATTGCTTCTTTAATAAATCCACCTTTACATTTATTTAGTAATAACATAGAGAATATCCACCAATCTACAGCAATTATTTCTTTAGGAATAAATAAATCTTTTAATCTATTAACTTTTACTGCCGCATTTCCCAAACCAAACAAATTTCTATTAATTATTTCTAAATAATTTATATATTCTATTTTTTTTAGCGTATTATTATAAAATGATTTTTGGATAACTTCTTTTTTTTCATTTATTAAATATAATTCATTAAAAACAAAATCATATTTTTCTAATTTATTTATCGATACTGAGATTCTATTTAAGGAAAAATAATCATCTGTATCTGAAAATATAACATATTTATAATCATTTTCTATTGCATATTTTATTCCCAACATTCTTATTTCTGCAAGAGTTAATTTATTTTTAATATCTATGATAGTTATTCTTTTGTTTTTTAATGGAAACCCAACTATAAATCCATCGTTTAAAATTAAAATATCAAAATTATTCGTATCTTGAGATTTAATAGACTTGCAATAATCTGCCAAATATTTTTGAACTTTTGGATATATAACACCAATTAGAAGTGCATTATTTTTTCTTTCCATATTTCAACTTTCTTAGTTTTGATAAAATAAAAGAGTAAGTTTCACAGATAAAATTATTTTAAAATTGTTCCTCCACATCCTAAGGTTTCATCATCAGGATGAGGTGAGATTACTAATATTTTCATTCTTTTATCCTTTATCTGTTTTTTAAATTTAATTCTATTTTTTGCTTTTTACAATTTTCGCTGGATTTCCTACAGCAATTACATTATCAGGAATATCTTTTATTACCACACTTCCTGCACCGATAATTACATTTTTGCCTATTTTAATTGCTTGAATTAATGTAGCACCTATACCTGTAAAACTTAATTCACCTATATTTACTGCTCCAGAAATATGCGCTCCAGGAGCAATATGACAGTGATTTCCAATTTTGCAATTATGTTCTATTATAGCACCAGTATTTATAATACAATTTTTGCCGATAGATGAATCAATGTTAATAATACTGCCTTGCATAATAACAGTGCCTTCATCTATCTTAACGCTTTCATCAACAATTGCTTCGGGTGAAATGATTACGGGAAAATTATAACCAATTTCTCTTGCCATTTTAAATAATCTATATCTTTTTGTATTATCTTTAATACTGCCTACGGTAATTAATGCATTGTGTATGCCGCTTTTGTAAATATCTCTTAGATCATCATCTGTACCTATTATCTTAATCCCACTTATCAAACTCCCTGATTTATAATTATCGACAATACCTGCAATTTCAAACTTATCTAATTTTTTTAATATTGATATAACTACTTTACAATGTCCACCGCCACCAATTAAAATAATCTTCTTTTTAGCCATTCAAAGTCTCCCTAATTATCAAAGCTGCCTTCCTTATATCTTCTTCCTCATTCAAAGTCGAACTGGGCAGGCATATGCCCTCATTATAAATCTCATAAGCATTCGGACAGGGTTTTGAATATTTCTTTAAATAAGGCATTTCACTTGCAGGCATAAAAATCCTTCTGGTGGGAATTCCTTTTTCTTTCAATTTTAACTTCAAATTATCTATATCTATATTATTTTTATCAATCTTAATACAGGTAAGCCACCAGCTGCCAGAGGCATTATCAGATTCTTCTTGAAATTTAATATAGAGCAAGTCATTAAAAATTTCTTGATATATTTTTCTGAATTTTCTTTTCTTCTCTAAAAATTTATCAATTCTTTCTAACTGCGCCAGACCTAAAGATGCTTCAATATTAGTCATTCTATAATTAAATCCTACCTCAGGGTGATAATAACCTTTAGAATCATCTCTTGCTTGGTTTACTAAAAATTTAATATGTTCAGTTTGTTTTTGATTATTGCTTACTATCATACCCCCGCCACCGGTGGTAATTAATTTATTACCATTAAAACTAAAACAGCCAAAATCCCCGAAGGTACCAGTTTGTCTGTTTTTATAAGTCGCTCCTAAACTTTCAGTGGCATCTTCGATTACCAATAATTTATTTTTTCGGGCAATTTCTATTATCTCCTCGATATTGCAGACACTTCCATATAAATGTACAGGGATTATTGCTTTGGTTTTTTTAGTAATAGCTTTTTTAATTTCTTTAGGGTCAATATTCCAGGCAACGGGCTCTACATCTACAATTACCGGTTTAGCTCCAACGAATAAAACAGGATTGATGGTAGCAATAAAAGTAAGAGAAGGAACAATTACCTCATCCCCTTCTCCAATTCCTAATTGATAAAGTGCCATATGAAGAGCAGCAGTCCCACTTTGCATCGATACCGCTCTTTCTGCTCCAATATATTGGGCAAACTTTTCCTCAAATTCAGAAACAAAGGGACCAAAAGTTGAAATAAAAGTAGAATCTATACAATTATTAATATATTCTTTCTCTAATTTCCCAACATTTGGTGCATCAAGTTCTATTTTTTTATTCACTTTTCCTGCCTTCTATATCTGGTAAAGTATCATAATAATAGTCTTTATAAGGATCAGTAATAATCTTATTTTTTAGTATTTCTAAAACTTCTTTTACTCCATCATTTATTGTATACGAATTTTTAATATTTATAAATTTTTGAAGTTTAAAAAAATCAACTTGATAATCTCTTAAATCACTGCCAGTTTTAACTATTTCTATTTTTGTATCAGGTATATTTTCTTTAACAATATTAGCTATTTGTATTTTTTGATAGTTTTCTCCACTAAAGCCAACATTAAAAACATTATTCTTTACTTTCTCAAAATTTTTAAGCAATTCCATTATAACTTTTGCTAAATCATATACATGAATATAAGGACGATGACTGTATGGTAAAAAAATATCTAAATATTTTTTCATATAAGCATTCATGGTAAAATCATTTACCGTTAAATCAAATCTCATACGCGGAGAAACCCCATATACAGTAGATAATCTACATATAATCCAATTTAATCCTTTTATTTTATTCATTAAATATTCTTCAGATTTTACTTTTGCTTTGGCGTATACAGAAAGAGGATTTAATTCAGTCTCCTCATTAGCTAACCCATTAGCAATTCCATAATTAGAACAAGTCGAAAAAAATAAAAATCCTTTAATTTCATTTTCTTTAGCTAACTCAACTAAACCAACACAGGCTTCATAATTCGTTTTATAAGTTAAGGAAGGAAATTTTTTACTCGCTGGATCACCTACAACTGCAGCAGCATTAATAATAAAATCTACATCTTTAACTATTTTTTCAGCCACATTTTTATCACAGATATCTCCTTTTATAAATTGATAATTGGGATTACTCAGATGGATTAATGGAATATCTTTTTTAAACCACAAAGTATCAATTACTTTAACCTGATAACCTTGTTGCAATGCTAAATTAGTAATCACTGAACCAATATATCCTGCACCACCAGTAATTAATAATTTCATTATCATACCTCATTTCTGTAATCTGCCTTTTATACTATCCAATGTTAGCTTTATGTTTTTATTTATTTTGTATATTATAAAAAATTAGATTTAAAGCAAATAGTAAGAATATATTCAAACAATTATATTTTTCTAATTTTTCACTATATAGCATGGTGTCATACAAAAAGGAAATTTGTATATTTTAATATTTTTATCTTTAAAATATTCATCAACCGCTTTCGTTTCACCCGGAAAAGTTCCATAATCATCCAAAATAAGAACACCATTTTTTTCAACTTTAGGATACAAATTTTCAAGTATTGTTACTGCAGGTTCATATATATCTGTATCAAGATTTAGTAATGATATTTTAAGTTGGGGATTTTCTTTAATATATTTTGGTACAGTTTTACATATGTCCCCAGCTATAAGCTCAACATTCCTATCACATCGTTTATTTTCTAAAACCTTCATCATCTGATTTTTGGAAATACTTTGTTCTCCCGCTGCATTAATAAAATTTTTGCGAAATTTTTTATCTGGTTCATATGATGTCTTAGGAAAACTGCCAAAAGAGTCAAAAGCAATTATTTTTTTTGAAAAAACATTACCGAAAAGATCTCTAAACATTGCAAAACGTGACAATGATGCTCCTTTAAAAACCCCCCCCTCTACGATAGCACCTGGAACATTAAGAACCATTTTAAACAACTCATAATGTGCGATAATTTTACTTATTCTAGTAATATCACAGGTGAGGTAAAACCCATTTTCATAATCAAATGATTTTTTAAAATCTGGTAATTTTATCAACTTTGTAAAGCCTCCATATATTTTAATTTTTTAAACCATCCTCAAAAATTACGAGAATTATATTGGGCAAATGCTTCTACTCTATGTCCCTTCTCAACTAAACATTCAGTGAGGTGAGAACCTATAAATCCCCCCGCACCGGTAACTAAGATTTTTGCCATTACATAACTCCTATTTTTAATTCTTTTATTAACTTAATGATATTATAAGAAAAGTAGTTTAGATTGTAAAATTACTTTATAAAGTTTAAATAATCAAGTATATTGCTAAATAATCTATTTCTAAAAAAATATTATTAGAATTATATTTTTATTTTCTCCCTACCCCTTCATATATAAACCCTAAAATTTTTACTTTGTCTGGGTCGTATAAGTTTCTTAAGTCGAGCAGAATGGGAGATTTGAGTAGTTTCTTTATTTTAAGTAGGTCGAGATTACGAAATTGATTCCATTCGACAGCAATTACCAAGGCATCACTATCTCGGGCGGTTTCATATTCATCCTGACAATAGGTTAAGCTGGGGAGAATTTTTTTAGTATTGTCCATTGCCAGAGGGTCGAAGCATTTGATTTTTGCCCCTTCTTTAAGTAAGAGTTTGATAATATCAATTGCCGGAGACTTTCGAATATCATCGGTATTTTGTTTGAAGGCCAGGCCTAAGATTCCAATGGTTTTTCCTTTAAGGTCACCTATGTGGCGTTTTATTTTTTCTACCATCAGTTCTCTTTGACGCTTGTTGGCAGAGATTACTCCTTTTAAGAGCTTAAAATCATATCCGCAGGTAGAGGCAAAGTGATAAAGGGCTTCAATATCTTTAGGAAAACAGGAGCCACCATAGCCGGGACCGGGATGAAGAAATTTGGGACTGATGCGGCCATCTAAGCCCATAGCTTTGGCTATCTGGTGCACATCTGCCCCTACATTGTCACAGAGGTTGGCAATTTCATTAATAAAGGTAATTTTGGTAGCCAAGAAGGCATTACAGGCATATTTGATTAATTCGGCGGTTTCGGGATTAGTAATTACAAAGGGTGTATCAATTAAGTAGAGGGGGCGGTAGATTTCCTGCATTATTTTTAAGGCGCGGTCGCTGGTGGTGCCAATTACTATTTTGTCGGGATGGGTGAAGTCATAGACCGCTGAGCCCTCTCGAAGGAATTCGGGATTTGAGACGACGTCGAAGGGATGTTTCACCCTCACCCCGCCCTCTCCCCTTAAGGGCGAGGGAGAAGAGGGATGGATTCCCGCCTTCGCGGGAATGACAGTAGAGGAAGCGGGAATGACAGAAGAAGGGATTGCCGCGCTCCCTTCGGTCGCTCGCAATGACAGAGTCTGATATTTATTAATTATTTCTTTAATTTTGTTGGCGGTGCCGATAGGGACAGTGCTTTTGTTAACTATGACTTTATATTCATTTAGATGGAGAGCAATTTGCTGGGCTACCTTTTCAATCTGTTTGAGATTAGTTGAGCCATCGTGGTTGGGAGGAGTGCCTACGGCAACAAATATGACTTTGGATTGTTTTATCGCTTTTTCAAGGTCGGTGGTAAAGGTAAGGCGGCCAGCTGAAACATTTTTTTTAATTAAAGCTTCTAAATTTGGTTCATAGATGGGGACTTTACCAGAATTAAGGCATTCGATTTTTTTATTATCTCTATCTACACAAATTACATTTAATCCAAAATCAGAAAGACAAGTTCCAGTTACAAGACCTACATAACCAGTGCCCACAATTGCAATTTGCATGTTTTAATACCACCTTTCGTTATAATTTAACGAACGTAAATTATGGCAAAGATAAGCTTAATCTACCAATCTTCCGATCAACCAATCTGCCAATCAAAAAAACAATCAGCCACACACTTTATCTGTTAATCCATTAGAACAGAAAATATTTCTCTATTCCATTAATCTGATAATCAACTAGTTATTTTGTAATTAAGCTGCCTAAAACCCTTATAATATAAGCCTTTTGAGCTATATCTAATATAACGCTCCTCACGGTGTTTATTTAGAGGAAGATAGGGTTTTACCTTAAGGACCTCAAAAAAATGCGTTATACGCCTTATACGTGGGTTTCTTCTAAGAGCCTTATATATCAACCCTTTCAAGAGCTAAAAAAGCTATATTTGGTACTTTTTTACTTGTTTTTGCTATTATTTGCGTGATGAATATTTTTTAAATTTTTAAGAGAGCTCTGAAACCCTTGTATTATTTGGGTTTCTAAAGTGTATGAATTTTAGCAATAAAGACAAAAAAGATGTAAATTACAAGATGTAAGATAAGATTGCTTCTGTCGCTTCGCTCCCTCAATGAGTGTATGTTCATAATATGAACTTATATAAACTATAACACATAAAGAATGATGCGTCAATTTACTCC
>Ga0209991_10000353_pt1 | contig 20591 bp, 22 predicted proteins | sample ChitaG_FD_183167 | JGI IMG/M metagenome (GOLD analysis project Ga0209991, IMG submission 183167) | Deep subsurface microbial communities from South Pacific Ocean to uncover new lineages of life (NeLLi) - Chile_00310 metaG (SPAdes)... | ecosystem: Environmental > Aquatic > Marine > Oceanic >... | reverse complement strand
CCCACACGAGTTTAGCAGTGGACAGAGGCAACGCATTGGCATTGCTCGGGCTCTCACCGTAAATCCCAAACTTATTATCGCTGATGAGCCAGTAAGTGCCCTAGATGTTTCTATCCAGGCTCAAATCCTAAATCTAATGCTAGACCTGCGGAAGGAATTCAGTCTGGCATACTTATTCATTGCCCATGACTTATCGGTGATAAGACAAGTCTCCCACCGCGTTGCCGTGATGTATCTGGGCAAGATTGTTGAGCTAGCTGGGAGGGATGAGATTTTTGAAAATGCCCTTCATCCCTATACTGAAGCTTTACTATCTGCTATCCCTGATATAAGGCGAGAAAAGAAGACCAGGATTCTGCTTCCAGGCAGTGTTCCCTCCCCTCTAAACCCACCACCAGGCTGCCACTTCCACACCCGGTGTCACCGAGTATTGCCCCTTTGCCATCGGGAAGAACCGAATCTCAATGATGTTGGGGGTAAGCATCTGGTGGCATGCCATTTGTATTGAGTCTAATCACTTCTCAAAAACACCATGCTAATATCAGCATGGGTAAGCGAAGACAAATACTCCCTTGACGGTTCTACCTATTAAGTGACTCGGGGAGCAATTTTACTTTTCCCAAGCATTGAACCCAAGGGCGTCTTGTTGACCACAGGATCGCATTGTTAGCGGTGTAACAGCGGTCGCGCAATGTAGGAAGTCCGTCTCACCCATGATTGGTCAGCATTTGGTGAGCTATCATACGACTTCTATTTATACAAAACATTATAGGAAATGATTAAACAATTTGGCTAACGCGGTTTAATGAGTTCTTCCGGTATATCGACAGGCAAATCTAGCTTCTTTAGCCGTTTCATGAAGTAAATACTCAAGCGGTAGAGTTGAGTACCCACCCGTTCAGTTCATGGTCATTAGCTAGGCGGTAAATAAAAGGCCGGAAACCAACACTTGCACTATACCCCGCACGATAATCCTAGCCCTGGCTGATTCAATACCTATCCCCCCTGCCGGGCAGGTAATCAAAGGTGAACCTATCTCTGCTCTCCCAACAGCACTTTTCATTACGCCTTCCCGGTTTACCCGCTTTAGGGTGTTTCTTGCTCTCCTTCGAAAGATAACAGCGTCAAACCATTCCCTGCTGACGATTTTATTTCTAACACTGCTTCTCTGGCTATTGTTTTTTCACTCAGCACTTGGAAACAGAAACGTAACGCTTCCTCCGTTACATGACCATCCTCACCCAAGTCAATCTGAATCTTGGTGACTTTGTTGATTCGATTCTCTTCCGCCTGGGCGCAAACTTGGTCTAACAATTCCTCGGTTATATGCCATTCATGCATTGAAGTCAGAAGTAGTTGCTTACTATATATTTGCCAATCCTGGGAACAGCATCTTGAAGCTTCTTTGACAGCCCCGGTTTCACTATTTCTGGCACGCATTCTGGCTGGGCAGCCAGTAGAATCACCTCTATATGGCACAAATCTTTCAGTTCTTTCAGTAGATTTGAGGTAGGCAGTTGGTGGAGGGAAAAATCATCAATCTTCTTTTCTGGGAGGTCATCAATGGGTATGGTAAAAATCTCGCCAGGCTTCTTCTGGCAATCTAAGGCGTCAATAATGATTACTCTCTTTGGTTTTTTCTCAGCCAGAGCAATATTGAAAAGTATTTCCCTTGCCCCTGTCCCTACATCCAGAATAGAAACATCCTTTGGAACCTTGTAGCGCTTTTCCAGATAATCAATCACTGCCGGGCCAAAGCCATCGTCACCAAACAGCGTATTGCCACAGCCCAGTATGAGGGTAGCCTTCTGGTAACACTCAGGGATGTAATCCATTACCAAATCAATTCATCAAGGTATCAACTACCTCTCCTGAGGTATTCAGTATGTCAATCTTTACCGCCATCCTGCCATCAAGCTCATGGGTAGCGCAGGAAAAACAGGGGTCATAGGCACGGATTGACATTTCTACTTTGTTCAACAACCCCTGGTCGTATACCCCATTTTTAATTAAATCCAGAGCCGCCCTCTTGACCGACATGTTTATCGGGGCAGTATTGTGAGTTGTTCCCACAATAATGTTGATATCCTTAACCATACCCCTTTCGTCGGTCTCGTAATCGTGTATAAGTGTCCCCCGAGGTGCCTCAACAACACCTACACCGCGGGCAGCACGAGGTATAACCGCCTTCCAGGTATTGGGGTCTGTTATCTCCGGGTCATTTAACAGCTCTGTCGCCCTTTCAGCGCAATAGAGTGTTTCAATCAACCTAGCCCAGTGATAGAGTAAGGTTAACTGGGCTGGACGACCGAAATTGCTTCTGAATTCCTCCAGTTCTTTCTGGGCCAGCGGGGTAGCAATTTTGTCGCAGACATTTATCCTGGCCAGGGCATTCGTCCGGTATATACCCACCGGGTTGTCCAGGTCCATAGAGAATTGCCCCATTTTCTTATAATACGGGAATTTAACATATGTCCAAGGCTCCACATGCTCGCCGATATAATCCAAATAGTTCTCTACAGGAAAATCTTCGTATTTGCCATCAGGCGTCATCATGCGGAGGTCCCCGTCATAGAGTTCTAGTTCACCATTCTTAACCGTTCCCAGAAAACCGGTCTCAATAGTAGCCAGCGTTTTAACCACATCTAGATATTTTGGGAAAATCTCCTTCTTGGCGAAATCAATGGCAAAACTGGCGAAATCAAGGCATTCCTTTGCCATCTCTTTTACTTGCTCAATCTCCTCTTTGGTAACTGGTTTACTCCAGCCACCGGGCACAGAAACATCAGGATGGATAGCTTTTCCACCCAGAACCTGGGTCATCATTTGCGCCAAGTATCTTGTCCGGACTACTCTCCTGGCAATGTCAGGAACCTTTTGAATGATACCGAATACATTTCTTATTGAATAATCAGCGTCTGGTCCCATTATGAAGTCAGGCCCCGAGAGTATAAAGAAATGTAGCACATGGCTGTGCATTACATGCCCCATATAGGCAAGTTCCCTGAGCTTTTTGGCAACTGGTGGTATATCCACCCCGAAAACAGCATCACACGCTTTAGAAGAAGCCAGATGATGTGCCCAAGGACATACTCCACAAATACGACACACAATACGAGGCAATTCCTCTACCGGTCTGCCGATGCAGAACCTCTCAAATCCTCTCAATTCCATAATATTTACTCTGGTATCAGCCACATTTCCCTGGTCATCAAGTTGAATGGTTATCTTGGCATGACCTTCAATCCGCGTAACCGGTTGAATGACAATCTGTTTCATCCTGTTCCTCCTTTTTTACCTTGCTTGTTTACCTTGGTGGTAGCGGTCTCAAGCGACCGACAACACCTATGAACCGGTTAAAAGTTGCCATCCTGTCTTCTATCTCTCTCGGGTCAAGCCCGATGGAAGACAGGGCACCCATCATGTCAACCATGGGATTAGCACCAGCCCGTATCGGACCAAAACAACCGCGGCAGGTCATATATGCCTTTATGCACCGGGGGGTTTTTTCCGTGCCACCACAACCAGACCTTGTCGCCGGTCCTTGACAGAGAAAACCTTGCTCCATAAAACAGCGTATCTCCTCAAACTTCTGCCCTGGAGTGAATTCAACCTTTTCTAAAGGTCTTTTTATTGCTGTTACTGCCTTTTTCTCCCTTTTCACCGGGCACTCATCGCAAACACTGCGCTCAGCCAGAGAAAAGGGTTTCCCCTCTAAGAGGCAGGTTAAAGCCTCGGCAACTAACTCGGGGGTGGTCGGGCAACCGGGCAAACCTACATCAACATTGATAACTTCACTTAAGGCATAGACACGGTCGGTAAGTGGTGGGATATCGACCGTGGGATTATCGGCTGGTTCGGTGCTTCTTGTTTCCCGATAAACCCGGTCAAATATCTGGCTAGTAGGATACATATTGGCCAGTGCCGGGATACCACCAAAATTGGCACAAGAGCCTATGGCAATTAGCGTCTTGCATTTCTTTCTCATCTCCTCGGCTACTTGCTTGTTCTCCTCAGTCCGTATGCCCCCACTTATTATCCCCACATCCGCCTCCGGGATTTCTAACGCCGTTTTCTCTCCCGTTTGTCCATAGTATTTATGGTCCATCAGGACAGGCATATGGACAAACTCAAGCTTCGGTAACAAATCCAGAAGCGCTTCTCCCAGGTCCAAGATAGTTACCTCACAGCCACCACACGTCGCCAGCCATTCTTCAGCTACACGTACCATTTTTAATCTCCTTTCAAATTGGTTCCCCTTCAATTACAACCTCTGTGACCACCCTCCGTGTGAACAGGAAGTGCTGGTTTCCCTCCTCAACCAGCTCAACTTCAAATCCGTCGTCTTTATACTTTTGACCGATTTCCCTCCTTTCTTTTTCATTGGTGTAGGCTTTTCCATCCCACATAAATTTTTTCCCGTTAAATATTCGCGCTAGCTCCATTGGATTTTTCTCCCCATCAGGTTTTATAAGGACTAGGACCTAACTGCCTGATTTCCTCCACCATTTCGGTTACTACCTGAGCGAATCTCCCCCCTTCGGACGCAGAAACCCATTCTAACCTAAACCTTTCCTCTTCAATACCGAAATCTTGCAGCATAAGTTTAATCGCCTCCGCCCGTGCTTCTGCTTTCAGGTTACCTTCCTGATAATGGCAATCCCCAGGATGACAGCCACATATCAGTATACCATCAGCCCCTTTGGTTAAGGCATCCATCACTAAATTGGGGTGAACCATACCCGAACACATTACCCGGATTATGCGTATATTGGGCGGATACTGCATCCTTGAAACACCAGCCAAATCGGCCCCGGCATATGAACACCAGTTACAGCAAAAAGTTAAAATTAAAGGCTCGAATTCCTCTGTCATTTTACTCCCTTTGGCTTTTGAAATACACTTTCCTTAACCGCTTGAAGATAAATTGCGATTGGACGGTAAATTATATGTGTCGTCTTTCCAAATGGCACCATAACAAGTGCCCATGAAATAAGAGTTACTAAGAAAAAGACATGAGCATAATATGCTCCCATCTCAAATCCTATACTGATAAATATATGAGTTGCCAGCGCGGTCAATGCTATCATAAATAGCAATATAAGAAATAGCCAGTCACTTAACTCGGAAAATTTGTGCATTTGCTCCTTTTTTTTGATGCGACCGATTAGTGCTTCTCCAGTGAAAAAAATTAAAGCACCAGCAGCATAATAACCAAGCAATGTTAGAGGATGATAAATGGGATAATTATCTGCAGTGTGAAACCAACCTAAAAAGACCACACTTGTTAAAAGTAACGCCCACCCTGATGCAAGCAAAAAGTGTTTCAGCCACCTGGTCTTCGGACAATCTCTCATCCTTAGTTGGATTACGGCAGGTATTAACGTCCACAATTTGCTGATATATGCTTTCATATTGAGGGAAATGGGTATTTTTATGTCTTTGTTACGCATAGTAAACCAGTACATACGAAAGACATTAGGGAGAAAAATAAACAACCCGACTGAAACAATTGCAATTATTGAAAATAATTCCCCAATTTTCATCAAGTCAGCCAGGGAAGGTATATAAAAAAGCATCATCAGGAGCGCCGCGAGACCTATTACAAAGAGTGCCGCTGCTTCCCATATCTTTGACTTATAAAACTTTGAAGAGAGACCTGTCCAATCATACCGGGCGGTTAGATACCGCCTAAGAGTCATCATAGACTCCCCAGGTCCAGCCTGCCTCGGACATGTTTCTGAACAATCACCACAGTAATAGCATAGCCAAGGCTCCAAGCTTCCAACCAATTCACTTTTCGCTCCCAACTCTGCACATCTCATAGTTTTTCTGGGGAATGTAGCTGCGTCTTTTGAAAGAGGACAGATAATCGAACAACTGCCACAATAATAACATGCGTTAACATCAAACCTTCCATATTTGCGAATTTCGGATAGTAATGTAGGGTCAACTTGAATTTCTCTCATTTTATCCCTCAAGTGCGGCATTAATCATTGCTGAAATCTGTTCAAGCTTAAAGTTACGAACAAAGATACCTTTCTTGGGGCAGGTAGCCTGACACACCCCACACCCTTTGCAGGCGGTTTCATTAACTTCTACAGTCTTCTTGACGGCGCCATCTTTCATATACTCAATCAGGGTAATCGCTTCATATGGACAGGGGTCAATACAATAAGCGCAACCATCGCAGTTCTCGTCCACCACCTCTGAAATAGCGGCTTCAAGTTGAATCTGCTGTTTGGAGAGTATCGTCGATGCTCTGGCCGCAGCCGCACTCGCTTGAGCAATACTTTCATCGATTAGCTTTGGACTATGAGCCAGGCCGCAAAGGAAAATACCATCGCTGGCAAAGTCCACCGGGCGTAGCTTCATATGGGCTTCCAGGAAGAAACCATCTTCGTTGAGTGGGAGCTTAAGTTTTTGGGCAAGGTCTTTATTCCCATCTCTAGGGACAGTGGCTGCGGCTAGGCTTAAAAGATCGCAGCTGATATTAATCTTGGCGTCCAGGATAGGGTCGCGCACCGATACTTTTAACCGACCATTATCCAGTGAGACCTGTGGTTTCTCATTGTCTTCATACCTAATAAACCTTACCCCTTTTCCCCTTGCTTTAGTATAGTATGCTTCATTAAATCCATATACCCGCACATCTCGGTAAAGTATAAACACATCGGTATCGGGGCTTTTCTCTTTAATCTTCAAGGCATTCTTAATCCCCTGCGAACAGCAAATCCGGCTACAATAGAGCCGTGGTTCCTCACGTGAGCCCATACACTGAATCATCACCACCGCTTTTGCCCCAATATTACTATTGGTCAATTTCTCTTCCAGTTCTAACTGGGTCACCACCCTTTCATCCTGACCATAGAGATATTCAGTCGGTTTATACTCCTGTGCTCCGGTGGCGACAATGACAACCCCGTGGTTGATTATATGAACATCCCCATTAGAGCTAAATTCTGTTCTAAAGTTCCCGACCGAACCCTCAAAGTTCAGTATCTCCGACCCGGTATAAATATGAATCTTGGCATGGTTTTGAACCTCTTCAATCAACGACTCCAGTTTTGCCTGAGGGTTATCACCGTTCAAAAGAAACTTCACCCGTCTTAGATTGCCACCTAATTGGCTCTCTTTTTCAAGTAAGTATGTTTCAAACCCCTGTTTGGCTAGCTCAAGCGCCGCTGTCATACCGGCTGCACCACCGCCGATAACAAGGGCATCATGGTTGACATCAACAAACTTTGGATACAACGGTTCCAGTAGCCTTGACTTAGCAGCGGCCATCCTCACCAGGTCTTTGGCTTTCTTGGTCGCCTCCTCTGGCTCATGCATGTGGACCCAGGAACACTGGTCACGAATATTAGCCATCTCAAACAGATAAGGATTAAGCCCGGCTTCTCGCAAGGTATCCTGGAATAGAGGCTCGTGTGTCCTTGGTGTGCAGGAGGCAACAATCAGGCGATTCAGGTTGTGCTCGTCTATCACCTGCTTAATTCTTTCTCCAGTGTCAGCCGAGCAGGTATAAAGATTACTCTCAGCATAGACCACATTAGGCAATGTCTTGGCGTATTCCACAACTTCAGGAACATTGACCACACCGCCAATGTTCTTCCCACAATGACAGACAAAAACCCCAATTCGTGGTTCCTCACCTGTTACATCTTTCTCAGGTGGGTATGTCTTTTCCTTTAGCAGTGTACCCTTCTCTGTAGAGAGGAGCGAGAGCGCTTTGGCGGCGGCGGCACTCCCCTGCATAACGGTCTCGGGGATGTCCTTGGGTCCGGTAAATAGACCACAAGCATATACACCCTCTTGAGATGTCTCAACTGGATTAAACAGCCCGGTTTGACAGAAACCAAATTCGTTTAGCGCAAAGCCAAATTTTTCGGACATTTCATGTGCATATTTTGGTGGCTGCATTCCAACAGATAAAACCACTAAATCATATTCGCGAGATAGCTTTCTTTCATCTTCTGTTATATATTCAATTACAGGATTTCCTATAGGCGATTCTTTTATAGAAGCTGGACGGCATCTTATATAATTTATTCCGAGTTTTTTAGCTCTGTTATAGTATTCTTCAAAACCTTTACCAAATGCACGCAAATCCATAAAAAATATATCGCACTCTAAATCTTCACCGATATGTTCTTTAGCAATGATTGCTTCTTTTGTGGCATACATACAGCATACAGAGGAACAATAATCATTCATATAGTCACGAGAGCCAACGCATTGAATAAAGGCTATCTTTTGCGGGGTTGTGCCATCTGAGGGTCTGAGGAGTTCCCCTGCAAATGGACCTGAAGCGCTTAATATCCGCTCAAACTCAAGGCTGGTTATCACATTAGGATAACGATTATAGCCAAACTCCCCTTTAACATTGGCATCAAAGAGTTCATAGCCCGGTGAAAGAATAACGGCACCCACATTCAAACCAATTCTTTCTTCTTTTTGGTTATAATCGATGGCATCAGCTTCACAAAACTCTTTACATATTTCGCACTGGTCACGGAGGAAATGGACACAATATCGCTCATCGATTGTCGCCCGGTTCGGAATAGCCTGGGGATAGGGAATGTAGATAGCGGGTCTAGAAATTAGTCCTACATTATATTCAGATGGGATAGGAATAGGCTTATTTTTACTAACCTCAGAAAGTTTGATTCTGCCGGTGGGGCAGATAAAGCTACAGGCACCACAAGTTTGACATACCTCGCTAAGAACTTCGAAAGGTGGCACTACCTCACGCTTCGAGCCGCGATTTACAAAACTGATGGCGCCTATACCCATCCTTTCCTGACACATTCTGACACAAAGTCCGCAGAGGGTGCAGTCCTTATTTTTCTTTTTAATCCGAGTTTCCTTAACCCCTAACTCATCAGCTAATTTTTGTATCTCCTCTGCATCAGGGCATCTAGCCAGTAGCAATTCGATCATTATCTTCCGGTTCTTGATAACCCTCTCGGAATGGGTCTCCACCACCATCCCCTCTTCAGCTTTATAGAGACAGGATGCCTGAATCATTTCCCTGCCGTTCTGAGTTATTTCTACCAGGCAAAGCCGACAGGCTCCATAGGGTGACAATGCCTTATGGTAGCAAAGGGTTGGTATCTTTATACCAATGCCTTCAGCCGCTTCAAGCAATGAAGTTCCTTCCTCTACCTGAACCTTTTGCCCATCAATAGTTAAAGTTATCACCGTTCAACTCCCTCATTATCCTAGCTCTTATTTCTTTTGTGTCCAAACGATATTCTAATTCATCATTTTTGTGTTCGTATATAAAGTCTACTTCTGGATTACCAGCAATTAAAGTTGTAAGAGTTGTTTTCATATTACCCAGGGGCTTACGGTCAATATGACTATAACCAAAGGTAGCTTTAATTCTTGTGCCCCTACCGACCTTTGATTCTATCTCAACGTCTCCCCCGCTTTCTCTAGCTGCCTGGCTCAGCAGGGGAAGACCTAAACCCACCCTCCGCGTCGTCCTGGTGGTAAAGAATGGGTCAAGAACCTTTTTGACAGTTTCCTCATCTATTCCCTGACCATTATCTTTTATCTCAATGGTAAGCAAATCCTTTCTTATATCTTCAACAACCTTTATCTCAATCCTTGAAGCCTTGGCTCTAATTGAATTCTCCACTATATCTAAAATATGTAAGGACAAATCCTCCACGGTATTAAATCACTACCTTCCTTCCATCCTCACCAGATAAAGCCTTTCTTATCTCTTCAATGTTTGCCTCTTCTATCAACAAACAGGTAAAACTTTTACCAACATCCTCTAAAGTGTGGGCGTCAGAAAAGGTGACCAGCGGGAAATTGAAAGCTTCGCCAAACTCAAGCTGTGCCTTCTTTAGAGATAACCTTGGTGATACTTCTAGACCGTCCAGCTCTAGCCCATCAGGGATAAAACCCAACTGACCGATGATACTAAAACTCTCCCGATCAATATGGGAAGCAATGGCTAACCCACTTAAAGAGTGTATTCTGTCTACAATCTGGTGGAGCGGAAGCACTGTTGCTCCAATCAAAAGCCTTTTATTAAAACTTAACACCTCATCATCGTCATTAACCACTATCTGTTCCCCAAAGACCCTCTCGTCGTTTATGCCGGGCAGATTCTCATAAATGAGGTTGGCCAGTTCAAATAAATCTTTGTCCTCATCAAAGAAGGCGAGGATATGGACCTCTTCTTGTGACGTGACCTCAATGCCTCCAATCACGGCTAATCCTTCTCTTGCTCCTACCTTTTTGGCACAAGCTACATTCTCGACCGAATTATGGTCGCAAATCCCAATTATATCCAATCCTCTCAATTTCGCCTGCTCAACTATTCTCCTTGGCGACATCCTGGACTCGCAACAGGGTGATAGGCAAGTATGGATATGCAAATCTGCCTCAAACCTCTTCAGCATCACCCCATTCCAGGGATACCCAGCTTATAGAGTCTACCGACTATTTCAAAGGCAGGTAATTTAGTCAACATAATTGGGATATTCTCTTCCTCTGCCTTTGTCAAAGCTTCCTCTTCTGGTTGTCTTCCGTTAACAATAATAATTCCAGCTAATTCCTTTAAACTGGCTACACCTACTATATTCTGATGGATTTGCAGGGTAATCCAAATATTATCCTTTTTAGAGTTAGCTATCACGTCACTCAACAGGTCGCTGGCATAACCCCCACTTACTTGTTTATTAAGGTTATGGGCGGCGCATCTAACTTCCAAACTTAGCTCGTTTACTATTTCCTGAAGTTTCATCAATTTCCTCTCTCTTTTATATAGATGGTAGCCCTCAGGACTGTTCTCTTTCCCGCTTGTGATGTCAAATCCATCTCATCAGCACATTTTTTAATGTTAGGCAGTCCCATTCCAGCGCCGAAGCCCAATTCCTGTACCCACTCCGGGGCAGTCGAGAAACCAGGTTGCATCGCTTGCTCAATGTCAGTGATACCAGGTCCGCTATCACTTGCTACAATTTTGATAAGTTCCGGCTGTACCTGTGTTGAAATTTGGCCGCCATTGGTGAAGATAACAATATTCATCTCCGCTTCATAGGCCACAATTGCCGCCCGCCGAACTATTTGAGGATGAAGACCTAATCGTAATAAGGTCTTTCTAAGCCCACTGGCTGATTCTCCAGCCCGATTGAAATCCTGACCCACTATATTGTATTGGAAGTGGAGACTTGTCTTATCGGCAACGATATCCTCAAAGATATGACTTGCCCGGTAACGGTGAATCTCTTCCTCGTGGTAGTCAATCTCCAGCCTCTTAAGCAGTCCTTCAATGATGTCGCCCTTGGTAAGAATACCGACTAACTTTCCTTGGTCACGCTCAATCACCGGGAAGCGACCAAAACCATACCGATCAAACTTGCTGACGGCACGAACAAGTGGCTCATCAGCATAAAGAGTTTCCACTTCCTTACTCATCTTTTCCTCTATAGAAGCATCCATTTCCCCGTGCGCCAGACACTTAATCAAATCTTCAATGCTGACAATACCAACCAATTGGTTACCTTCTACCACTGGAATTCCCGAGATACGCCTGATACGCAATATCTCTCTTAACTGGTTCATTGTATCCTTTGGACTAACTGTTACAGCATCCGTGGTCATTACATCTTTAACCTTTAGCTCATAGGTTAGTTCCTGAACCCTAGTAATTTCCTTGTCCTGAGCCACTTGAACATCCTCTTTGATGCTATCCTTCATAATTCAGAGCAACCGATAAGTCCATTCTTGTACAACTGGCCACAGCTTTCAAACATCGGTAGCTGTGTCATCAACAAAGGGAGACCCTTGCTTTTAGCTAACCTAACCGTCTCCTCATCCGGTTTTTTCCCGCGGACAAAACATATTGCGGCAACATCAGCCATCTCTGCAGTACGAATAACCTGTATATTTGTCAACCCAGTTAAGAGAAGAGACTCTGGTTTGACAAAAGCCAAAACATCACTCATCAGGTCACAGCCGCAACCCATTTTCACTTCCATCTGCAGATTATTAGAGCCTATAATCACCTCTGCTTTGAGGATTTCCTTTACTTCTTCAAGAGTCATTGAACTATTACCTTTACTCCTCTTCCGGGTCTATCTTAAGCGCCCTTCTCCTTGCTCTATTTCGTCCGCACCAGAACCCTTTCCTCAGGTGGCGGGGGCACAGGTACAGGTTCACCGGAAAGTCTGGTTACCGCTCCGAAACGAGCAGGACATACATCCAAACAGGTTCCGCACTTGGTGCATTTGCTCTGGTCAATCACATGGATCTGATTCTTGCCACCGATAATGGCTTCCGCAGGACACTCCCGAAGACATATCATACAAGCTTTGCACTTGGCAGGCTTAATATAGTATGAGGTTAGCGCCTTGCAAACATAAGCCGGGCAACGCTTATCTTTAATGTGCGCTTCATATTCATCCTTGAAATGTCGTAAAGTGCTTAATACCGGATTGGGAAGGGTTTGTCCCAGTCCACACATAGAAGCATCCTTGATTGCCTCTCCTAACTCTTGAAGAAACTCTATGTCTCCTTCCTCTCCCTCCCCATTGCATATCTTGGTAAGGATTTCAAGTAAAGCCTCAGAGCCTTCCCGACAGGAGGTACATTTACCACAGGATTCATCGTTGGTAAACCTGAGGAAATACTTAGCAATATCAACTATACAGGTGTCCTCATCCAGGACAATCATGCCACCGGAGCCCATTATGGAACCTGCCTCGGTTAACCGTTCGTAATCCACAGGAAGGTCGAGCAGGTCTGCCGGGATACACCCTCCAGAAGGACCACCGGTTTGAACCGCCTTAAACTTCTTCCCATCAGGAACCCCGCCACCGATGTCATAGATAATTTCCCTCAAGGTTATACCCATAGGCACTTCAACTAAGCCAGTATTATTTATTTTCCCAACTAAGGAGAATACCTTTGTTCCTTTGCTCTTTTCCGTTCCGATACTGGCAAACCAATCCGCACCCCGGTTGATTATGGCGGGCACGTTAGCCCAAGTTTCAACATTATTGATGTTGGTTGGTTTGCCCCAGACCCCTGACTGGGCCGGGAAGGGTGGTCTTTGTCTTGGCTCAGGAGGTCTTCCTTCAAGAGAGGCAATTAACGCTGTCTCTTCACCACAGACAAATGCTCCCGCCCCCCTCTGAATCCTAATATCAAAGTTAAAACCGCTATCTAATATGTTTTCTCCAAGCAATCCATATTCCCTTGCCTGTGCCATTGCAACTTCTAATCTTTTCAGTGCCAGTGGATATTCATTTCTGATATATACATAGCCTTCGTTTGCCCCTATGGCCCTTGCCCCTACTATCATTCCTTCCAATACTGAATGTGGATCAGACTCGACGATGCTCCTGTCCATGAACGCACCGGGATCGCCCTCATCACAATTGCAGACGATATACTTAGGTTCACCTTCAGCCTTTCTACAGGCTTCCCATTTGTGCCCTGTCGGAAACCCTGCCCCTCCCCTACCACGAAGTCCTGAATCTTTTATTACTCTTATTATCTCTTCTGGAGTCATTGATGTTAGAGCCTTGGCTAAAGCCCGGTACCCATCTCTAGCAATGTATTCATCGATCTTCTCAGGGTCAATTAACCCCCTATTTCTAAGAGCAACCAACGTTTGGCGAGCGAAAAAGCCAATGTCCGACATGGTTGGAATCGGTTCTTTCTCCTCGGGTGGAAAATACATTAGCTTCGGAACAGGTCGCCCTTTTAAGAAATGTTCTTCCACTAAATATGGGATGTCTTCTTCCGTCAGATTTTGATAGAATATTCCATCCGGCTTGACCGTCATAAGCGGTCCAACCGCACAAAAGCCATTACATCCGGTCATCACTACTAGAAACTCATCTTGTAGGCCTCGTTTATTGATTTCTTCTTCCAAGGCCTCCTTTATCTTGAAGGATTTGTTCGAGACACACCCTGTTCCAGCACAAAGCATTAGATGGGTTCTATACCGCTCCATTTCCCTCCTTCCTTAAGTCCAATACTTAATTTCAACCCACCCTTTCACTACCTATCGCTAAGGCATATTCCCTGACTATCTTACCGCCAAGGACGTGTTCAGAAAAGACATTGCGAATCTTCTCTGGAGTCAGGTCAATGTATTTAACTGGTGCCTCTCCTTTTAATTCCACCGTAGCCATAGGTTCCCGACTACACAGCCCAGCACACCCAGAGGTCGTTAGTATAATATCCTTGATATTCCCTTGTTCAATCTCAACTAATAAGGTATTCATTATTTCCCTTGCCCCGGCGGCTATACCGCAAGTTCCCATATGCACAGTAATCTTTGCTCTACTAGTGCCTTCTCGTAAAAGAGTCGTCCTTCTTATTTCCTCGCTTATCCTATCTAGATCCTCAATCTTTATTCTTGGCATAGCCTACCCCCTTAGCTGACCTCAGTTTCTCAATATTGTTCAATAATTTTGGGAAGTTTTGCCTGAGTTACTTTCCCATACAAATCTTCGCCAACTGTCAGTACCGGGGCTAAGCCACAGCAGCCAACGCAATTGACGGTATCCAAAGTAAAATTCATATCTTCAGTGGTCTCACCTACTTTTATGCCCAACTCTCTTTCTAAGGCGTCAACAATCCTAGGTGCCCCCTTGACATGACAGGTTGTACCCAAACAGGCAGTTATTTTATGCTTTCCTACTGGCTTCAAGCTAAAGGCTTTGTAGAAAGTGGCCACTCTGTATATTAAGGTTAAAGGAATGTCCAGTTCTTGGGAGGTATACCTTAATACATTTTCTGGCAGATAATTGTAGATAGAATTAATCGCCTGCAAGATGGGCACCAATGCTCCCTGCTGACCTCTATATTCCTCAACTATCTTATTTGTCTTTTCCAGGTCTTCTGGCTCAAGTTTTATCTCGACCTTTTTTGCGCCATCAAGGTATATCTGATTCCTTACCGGGCAATTGGTAACACAGGTGCCACAGCCGGTACATTTGTCTTCATCTATATAACGAGGTTTTTTTCTTAAAGTCACGGTAAAGTTGCCTGGTTGACCCTCAATACTCTGCACATCGGCCAGGGTAATTATCTCGATATCTTTATGCCGCCCGATCTGAACCAGCCGTGGTGCCATAGTGCACATGGCACAATCGTTGGTAGGGAAGGTTTTATCCAGTTGAGCCATTACCCCACCAATAGATGGGTTGGTATCAACCAGATAGACCTTAATCCCAGATTCAGCCAGATCGAGAGCAGCCTGCATACCACCTACGCCGCCGCCCACTACTAGTGCTGCACCTACTTTGTTATTGTTGGGCATTTTTATCTCACTTTCTCCAACACGCCTTCAGTGACTCCGACCTCTAAGTTAATTCCAGTAGTCCTTTTGGACAGGATGCCTACTAGAGTCCCCGCGCACAGCTTGCCTCACTAGTTGTCCCGCTCGCCACAGCATAAGTAGGGCAATGGTAATGGCTCCGATCACGGGCAGCAAGACTATATAGACCAGCCCCAGCAGCGGGCCAACTATCATTAAAGGTAGTGCCCGCACTTTCAGATAGCGGGGCGTAATGCTTAATAGCAACACCTCTCCACTCCCCTCCCACCACCGTCTCGCTTAGTCCTCTAGGTTTACCAGGTGTTTACGGATAGCAAGCTTAATAAGCTCAGTCCGATTGTGGATACCTAGCTTTGTCATCATACTTGCCCTGTGCCCTAGAACTGTTTTAACGGCGATATTAAGGAGCTCGGCAATCTCTCTACTCTTACGACCCTCAGCCATCAGCTTAAGCACCTCCCTCTCCCTATGAGTCAGCCGGTCATAGGGGTCAGGGCTTCCCGGGTGTCTGATACGCTGAAAGTAGTCATCTACCATTGTCTTGGCCACAGACGGGTAGAGAAAACAGTCTCCCCGATATACAGTTAGTACCGCCGAAACTAAATCGGAAGCCGTCGCTCGCTTAGGGATGTAACCGTTAGCTCCAGCCTTTAACCCACTTAGGACACGCTCCCTATCTTCATACTGGGTGAGGAGAAGCACCTTGATGTTGCGATTCTCCTTACGGACCCGGCGAGTAACCTCAGCCCCATCCATGATGGGCATAGCTATGTTCATTACTAGTACGTCCGGCGTCTGTTCCCGCACTATTTCGATGGTCTCCTTCCCATTGGCTGCTTTCCCTACTACCTCCATGTCATCGCAGGTTTTTAGCAGGGCGCAAACACCCTCACGAAACAGGGCCTCCTCATCAGCTATTAGCACCCTTATCTTGACCATTTAAGAAGCACCTCTATTTTTAATAATAAATTAGCCTTAGTAATTTGTGAATAGAGTCATGATACTATCTAGGAGCTCATATCCCGATACTATATGGGACAAAAAAAGACGCTATCTCAGGATAGCGTCTTGATACTAGTTGATGTTGACTATTCTGTTATCAGTCCTATAGGGGGCGTCAGAGATCTATCATGCCCCTGCTGATGGCATATTTAACCAGTTCAGTGCGGTCATGGGCTCCAAGCTTGTCCATTAAATTGGTTCTATGAGCTTGCACCGTCCTCACACTTATGCCTAGTAAGTCGGCAATCTCTTTATTTTTCTTGTCCTCAGCGATATACATCAGTATTTCCCTTTCACGGCTGGTTAGACCCTCGTAGCTGGTTTTTTCCTCTCCTCTCTTCACCCTCTGTAAATAATCATCAACTAGCATTCGGGTAATAGAGGGATAAAGGTAAACATTACCCTGATGAACTGCCCTTACCGCCGATATTAACTCGCTGGTAGCGGTAGTCTTCACCACGTATCCCGATGCCCCTGCTCGTAACATCTGTGATAGGTATTGGTCGGTCTCGTGCATGGTCAAAATCAGGACTTTCACCTGAGGATTTTTTTGTTTTATCTGTCGCGTAGCTTCCAGTCCATTCAATCCCGGCATGGTTATATCCATCAACACCACATCTGGCACCAACTGCTCGACCTTGGCTACTGCTTCTCCCCCTTCACCGGCCTCGCCTACCATCTCAATGTCTGGCACCTTTTCCAAGAGGGAGCGGATGCCCTCCCGCAGGATGAGATGGTCATCGGCCAAGAATACCCTGATCTTATTCATGAGAAATATTCCCTTCCATTAAGGGTACCTCTACACGCAGGCATGTTCCTTGGCCTGGTTGTGACCTGATAGTGAAAGTTCCCCCCAATAAGGTGGCTCTTTCTGCCATGCCATGAAGGCCCAAATTTCGTCGTACATCTTCCCCACTTAGAGTTGCCTCAACATCAAAACCTTTTCCATTATCTTCTACTTGCACAATAGCCACTGAGTCACTTAACTGCAACTGCACTCTGACCTGGCTCGCTTCGGCATGCTTCACTATATTGGTTAGAGCCTCCTGTATAATCCTGAACAACATGGTTTCAGTATATGATGGCAGTTTTGTTTTGGGACCGATAACTTCGATTTTGACATTGAGGCCACGTTTTGCCAGGTAATCTTTAGCATACCAGTCTATAGCCATGGATAGCCCCAGATCGTCAAGGGCACTTGGGCGCAGCTCTAAGGCCAGGTTGCGTATACCTCCTGCTGTCTGAATTACTCGCTCCTTGAGAACGTCTAGTTTTTGCTTGGTATCACGGAATGTCGGGGGCAGGGTATCGGCAACACCTTCTAAATTGATAGCTAAAGCAGCTAGGGACTGACTGGCTTCATCGTGCAGTTGTCGGGCAATTCTCCGGCGCTCTTCCTCCTGCGCCGAGATAAGCTTTTCCAGAAGTTGCTCCCGAATCTTATTCGCTTCTTCTAGGCTTTGTGTTGCTCTGGCATTCTCCACAGCGATACCTATTGCATCCCCCATTGCCGAGAGCAAGCGCACTGTTTCCGGTTCAAACTTGTTAGGGGTGTAACTAGCCAGGCTCAGTGTTCCCAGCACCTTGTTTTTCGACTTCACTGGTAAGCTGATATAGGCTCGGAATTTCCCTCTCTCCCCTACCATAGCCGTGGTCTCAGGACTATCCATAACATCATTAACGACTATTGGCTCTCCGGATTGAACTACTCGCCCGGCAATGTTCGCCCCTGGCTTCAGTTTCCCAATTTTCTGAACATACTCTGGCGATAGCCCTCGGTGAACCATGATAATCAGTTGGTCAGCTTTCTCATCCAACAGGTGCACCACGCCCGCTTCCATCTCCATTACCGTGAGGATCTTGTTCAAGGTATCGTTCAGTATCTTGTCCAAATTGAGGGATTGACTGATGGTGGTAACAACTGCATTCAGGGCAGACAGTTCCTTGGTTCTTTGCTCTATTTTATTTTCCAGGTCTATATTCCATTTAGCTAACTCCTGACGGGAAGCTTCAAGCTCTCGGGTACGTTGCTCCACGCTCTCGGCCATTTCGTTAAAGGTCTGAGCCAGCATGCCTATCTCGTCATTTTTGTCGCTTATCGCTCTTGCTGTGTAATCGCCTTGGGAAAGTTTTTGCGTTGATTTTGCTAAGCTGGAGAGAGGATTCAGCACCGTTTTCTTCAGGGCAAAGGCCAGCCCGCCACCAATGATTAAAAGGGTAAGAGCACCCAAGATACCGAAGAACATAGTTTGTTGCCTTGTTTGGTTATCCAGGGGGGCAGCATTCAGGCCAACCTTTATCGCTCCCAGAACCTTGGTCTCAGGACTGTGGCAGCTCTGACATTCCAGTTTATTGAAGACAGGAGTGATAACCCAGAGCTCACTTTGACCGTTTTGCCTCTCAGTCTGCATGGAAGCTTCACCCGATTGCAATGCTCGTCGAATCTCATCGGTATCGGTTATTTCACCAATCTCAGATACTTCGCTCGATGCAGCGATTGCTCCATCGGGTGAGAAGAGGACTACCTCAGTGACCATTTCCTCCTCTCTAATCCGAACCATTGCCTCCTGGGTATGCCTGCGCTCACCGATCAGCATACCCTGCTCCAGAGAGCCTTGCACTGCTCCGGCCAGTGCCATCGCCATCTGCTCGAATTGGTTTATGCTGGCTCTTCTCTGAAAATAGAGCATCATTCCGCCTGAGATGACGCCAATGACAATCAGAATCACAATTACCAAAAGGGGAACTTTAATCTGAAGTTTCACCCTACTCTCCGTACCTAACCTAGAATCAGATGCTTAGGATTCAAAGCCGGGCTGCTAAGGCAGAATACGCTATTTTAGTCCTAAACCACCGGTAAAAATGACAAAGACTATAGTATGATTTTATATCAGGGATAAGGTCAAGTCAAATTGTGATTTTAGGAGGAGTGGCAGTTGTAGCTACTATGGTAGCCCAGTTTATTCGTGGTCTGGGCTATAAGGCGATTCCGACCGGCAATGATACTGCGATTAATATTCCTCTAGCAATTGATGCCGGATTGGGCGAATTGGGGAGGAATGGGCTACTGATTACACCACAATATGGACCACGGGTCAGGATAAGCAAGGTTCTAACCGATTTACCCCTGGTTCCACATGAGCCGATTGAGTTCGGGGTAATCGAGTACTGTGAGAAGTGCAAGAAGTGCGCCCAGTACTGCCCTGGTCAGTGCATTTTATGGGGTGAAAGAACCACCAAACCCAACAATATTTCTAATGCCAGCGGTGAGTTAAAATGGCCAATAGATGCTGAAAAGTGTTTCGCTTTCTGGGCTCGTAATGAAGGCTCGTGCATGAACTGTATCAGGGTCTGCACTTTCAATAAGCCAGCAGGCTGGCTGCATGATGTTGTAAGGTGGCTGGTCAAGCACACCCCTTGGTTAGATTCATTCCTGATTAAGATGGACGACCTCTTCGGCTATGGCAAACAAGAGAAAGCAAGTAAATATTGGACTGATTAACGGGGCACTAGGCTGCTGAAAAGATTGGGTGTGAGGTAGTACCTGGCGGGACAATGGATACCAGAGCCAGAATCAACAAAATGAAAGAAGTAAGAGCAACAGCCCTGATGTGCACTCCGACCTATGGGTTACGAATGGCAGAGGTGGACAAGGAAGGGGGAGACCTCTTTGAGCCTGGTATAGACTATTTTCTGGTAGACACCTTGAAAAGGCTGTTACCCCCAGAGGTATCGCTCAAAGAGGTGGAATGCCACATCAGTGACCCCAAGTTTGCCCAGTTGGCGGTGGAAGGGCGGGATGAGATGATATCTAGTCATTGGACTCAGTTGAACGGGATTGCTGGCATCTGAACCGACCCTGAAAAAGCTTATTACGACTGAGAGCAGGAAGAAGCAAAACATCTCCAATATGGAGCAAAATTTACTTTCAGGGCTTCTACTATCCTTCTCACCTCTAGCACTCCGTAGTCGCTCCTGTATCCTTGAGGAAAGGGATAAGGCTCGTCGAGGTCAACCTCTAGCCCGGTTAGACCGCAGATTGAAGCTAACCATCCCCTGGGAAACAGGATCCCTTTAGGGTCATACCCGGACCCGGCAAATGCTATCACCTTACCCTGGCACACCCTATCGGCAGTCTGTCTCACCTTGTCGGCAATCAGGTAAATGCCGTTCAGGGTCAATCCCATTTGGGTTATTTGATCCATGAAGTGGGTATCGCTTCCGTCTACCATTATTATTACTTGTGGCTGAAATTCTTCAGCCAGTGGAACGA
>Ga0209991_10000352_pt1 | contig 20613 bp, 22 predicted proteins | sample ChitaG_FD_183167 | JGI IMG/M metagenome (GOLD analysis project Ga0209991, IMG submission 183167) | Deep subsurface microbial communities from South Pacific Ocean to uncover new lineages of life (NeLLi) - Chile_00310 metaG (SPAdes)... | ecosystem: Environmental > Aquatic > Marine > Oceanic >... | reverse complement strand
TTTGATCGTCAAATCCTTCCCGGCATCGAGGACTTTGAAGGCGTTATCAGTCCAGTTAAAATCAGCCATGCCTAAGTCGGGGTTGATCCTGATGTGAGCGGCAAGATATATCTTTGGGAGGCCTGATGCTTCAAGCTCATTGCAGCACTGGATGAAGGTTTCGGCGGTTGCTGCGTTTCCTATGTTGATCTCATAGATCGGAGTTGTTCCGTCATCGCGAAGATATTCTTTAAAAATATTGAGGAGCATTCGAAGCTGGATAGCATTTTGGGTTGAGAGGAGCATGGATATTTTGAAGGAAAGATTAGGGATTTCCCTTGCGTAATAGCATGCAGCCACAATGGTTGACCAGCTTGGATTCAGAAAAAAATTAGCCCCTGTTGTGAGAGCAGCCCGTGTTACTCCGTCAAGATAGACAAGATGGTTATTGTTTCCAACTTCAACTCCTCCAAGGTTACCGAAGGCTGTACCCATGTTCTTCAGGATTATCTGGCTCATCCCATTACCCAGGTCTGTTCTCTCGAATTTCTCTCCTGTAACTTTTTCTACACGCGCAAACCGTTCTTCTGGAAGAGGAGTTCCCAGGAGGTTGGTGGAACAGAATTTGCTTGCAGCCATTATATTTTCGGCCATGGCAAGGGTTGAAAGGAGGTCGCCGCTGTAGACATAGTTATCGGTCAAGCCCACGACTGAAATCATTTCTGTCGGGAAAAGCACATCCCCATTCTCTGATATTCTTTTTATGCAATCAAATGTAGGGCGGGCTCCCTGAAACCCGGAAACCTGGGTGATGCAGATTCCTTTTTTGGTTACAGTAATTCCGTTCTTTTCCACGAAGTCTTCAACTTTGGCAATATTTTTTGCATATTCTTCAGCTTTTTCCAGCATCTTTCCGAATCCTTTTTCCCCAGCAATCCTTTTCCTGGTTTCGTAATCCCTTATGGACTCTATTTTTTTGGAAATCTCTTTTGCGCCTCCGTATGAATTGAGCAAGGCATCTATGGCTTTGAGATCCTTGTCGTTTAATAGTCTAAAGTGCATTTTTCTCCTCCTCTTTTGTCAATTTTATCTTGAGTTTGTCTCTTTATTTTTACTTATTTTTTTATATTCGCCCCTGTTTATTTCTCAGCTTTTTTTGAGAAATGACGGTGAATGGTTAGCATATCTATAAGGATGGAATAGCCTGTCTCAATTTTTCCAGCTCCAGGTCCTTGAATTGTTACTTTTCCCAGCAAATCCAGGTCAAAGGTTAAAGCATTATTGGCTCCCATGATTCCAGCTAAGGGATCAGAGAGAGGAAGCTTTTGAGGAGAGACACTGGCTGTGATCTGCCCGTTTTCTTTTTTGGTCAATGCAATAAGTTTATACCTGTATCCCTCTTCTTTTGCAGCAAGGATTTCATCTTTGCCAAGGGAAGAAATACCTTCCCTTTTTGCGTCAGAGGGCTTGATGTTCCCTTGCAGCAGGACATTTGAGAGGATAACGATTTTAGCCAGAGCGTCGTAACCTTCCACATCTGCTGTGGGATCAGCTTCAGCGTATCCTAATTTCTGGGCTAACTTAAGGGCATCTTCATAATCCATATTCTCTTCTTCCATTTTTGACAGAATAAAATTGGTTGTTCCGTTAAGAATTCCTTTTATCTCTTTAATCTTGTTGCCAGCCAAACCATTTTCGAATAAATTGAATACGGGTGTCCCGCTCATAACCGTACCCTCAATTCTGAAGAAAAGATTGTTCTCTTGAGCTAATTTTTTTAATTCTCTGTAATAAAGAGCAGCAGGCCCCTTGTTAGAAGTAACGACATGCTTTCCAGTTCGAAGGGCTTTTTTGATATGGCTTGTTGCTGGTTCTGCTGTTTTGATGTCCGTGTATGTCAATTCAGCAATGATATCAGCATCGCATTTGTCGATAATTTCCAGAGAATCCATTTGCTCAGCTTCATTGGGCTTTCCCTCCAGATACTCGCTGATTTTCTTCCCGCTTTCTAAAAGATGAAGGAGCATCTCCAGATTTATTCCTTCTGGAATGAGAAGAGAGCCTTTCAGTTTATCGCTGATGGATACGACTTTAACTTCAAAATCAAATTCTTCTCTCAATTGCTCTTTTCTTTTTAAGAGAGTCTCCAGAAGACCCTGACCGACAGTGCCGCAGCCGATAAGACCTATTTTATATTCCATTTTTTTATCCTTTCCAAAAAAGGGACGGCTCTATTTTTTAAGGGAGCTTCCCGTTTTAAGGAAAAGGAAGGCCAAAAAAACCATCCCTCTTTTTTTTTATTGAATAACACTATACTTTAACATGAAATAAGATATACCTGAGATTAAAGGAACACTTAGAAAAAAAATATAACAAATAAAAAGGAGACAGGCAACTTTTTTTGTAAGAAAGTGTCCCTATCTTCTTTAGTGTTAATAAAAAAAGGAACAGCTCCCTCAGAGAAAATTGCCTATCCCCTTTATTCTTATGAAGTAAAAGAGTAGTGAAAGTTGCCTTTCACTACTCTTTTTTAACTTCTGAAATTTTTTCTTACTTCTTGACCTGTTCTTCCATCCACCCTGTGGTGATACTTTTTGGCCTTTCGATAGCCAGTCCAAGGGCCCTATCCCAGATCAGAGAGGAGAGAACGCCGATCGCACGGGATGCTCCGAAGAACACGGTGTAGAAGTCATATTCTGTGATTCCATAGTGAAGGAGCAGACAACCTGAGTGGGCATCGACATTGGGCCAGGGATTTTTCGCTTTTCCGTGTTCCTTCAGAATATCAGGCGCAACTTCGTAGATGGCGCTTACGACTTTGAAGATTTCATCATCTGGAAGGTGTTTAAGGGCGAATTCCCGCTGAGCCATGTATCTGGGGTCTGTTTGACGGAGAACAGCATGTCCGTATCCAGGAATGACCTTGCCTGCATTTAGGGTGTCCCAGAGATATTTGACCAGTTGGTCTTTGGTGGGCACTCCTCCTAAGTCTTCCTTCACTTCCATGATCCATCGAAGGACTTCCTGGTTGGCCAGGCCGTGAAGAGGACCGGCTAATCCATTCATGCCTGCTGACAGGGAATAGTAGGCATCAGAAAGGGTAGATCCGACAAGGTGAGTGGTATGGGCTGAGACATTCCCGCCTTCATGGTCGCTGTGAATAACAAGGTAAAGCCGCATGAGTTCCTTGAATGCTTCGTCTTCAATTCCGATCATTTGGGCAAAATTTCCGCCCCAGTCCAGGTTGGGATCAGCAGGAATATGCTCATCATTCTTGTAGGATTTGCGGTAGATATAAGAGGCAATCAAGGGGAGTTTAGCCAGGAGGTCCATCGAATCTTCGAACATAGGGTCCCAGTATTCCATTTTGCTTATTCCCTCTCTGTATTTTTTTGCAAAGATGGAGTCTCTCTGGAGAGCGAGAATTCCCTCTGAGAACTGGGTCATTGGATGGGTATCATTGGGAATGGCTTTGAGGATGTCGATGAGATAGTCAGGTAGAGCACTGCGCTTCCGCCAATCTTCTGTGATTTCCTTGACATCGTCTTCGGTGGGCAATTCGCCGGTGAGAAGAAGGTAAAATATTCCTTCTGGAAGAGGCTCCTCACCGCCCGGAGCCTTTGGTAACTTTTCCCGGAGCTCGGGGATGTTGAAACCGCGAAAACGAATACCTTCATACGGGTCAAGAGCCGATGTTTCAGTGACCATGCATTTAACGCCGCGCATTCCACCATAAGCTTGAGCAACTGTGACTTCAGAGATTTTTTCATCGCCGTGCTCTTTGATGAGCGATTTGACCGTTTCGCGCATGGGGTCTAGTTTAGACCTGAATTTTTCTTTTAATGAAGACATTGAGAAAACCTCCTTATAATGTTTAAAAAATTATTTCCCTGATTTGATAAATGAATTAAGAATATACCATTGTATTTAAACCCTGTCAATTTTTTTATTCAATCTGGAGTTCCCGCAGAATTAAACGGTATTATTTTCTTTTTGTATGGGCTTATTTTTTCTGTAGGGATTTGATTTATCAAGCCCACCTTTTATCTATTTCTATAGGGGACGGTTCCATCTTTTTTTATTTAAGGGAAAAAAATAGAACCGTCCCCTATTTTTTGCTGCCTTTGTTAAGTTAATAGCATTTGACTTTTAACTTTTGAAATAGTTTATTATTTATCGTAGTAATTTTTAATTTTTGTCATTAGGAGAGAAATATGGAAATTGTTTTGTTTTTTTTAATTGTCGTTGTTGTTTTCTTTATTTTTGCTGTGACAATCTATAACAGGCTGGTGAAATTGAGAAATCGTTGTGATAATTCTTGGGCTCAAGTAGATGTTCAGCTAAGAAGAAGGTATGACCTTATTCCTAACCTGGTTGAGACAGTAAAAGGCTATGCAAAACATGAAAGAGAAGTTTTTGAGAAAGTCACAGAAGCGCGTTCCAAAGCAATAAATGCCGGGACGGTAAAAGAACAGGGGCAGGCTGAAAATATGCTGACTGGCGCGTTGAAGTCGCTTTTTGCTGTTGTTGAAAATTATCCGGAACTAAAGGCCAATCAAAATTTTTTGATGCTTCAGGAAGAGCTGGCTGGGACGGAAGGAAAAATTGCCTATGCACGACAGTTTTATAACGATATGACCATGAAGTTTAACGTAAAACAGCAAGTTTTTCCTTCCAATATTATAGCCAACATGTTTAATTTCAAAGAGAATGAATACTTTGAGATTGAAGAACCTGAAGCTAGAGGACCTGTTGAGGTGAAGTTTTAATCCAAACAATTTTTAAAGCAAGAACTCAATAAAATTCCGAATGTATGAACAAATCGCAAGCAACAAAAGGAAATCGTTTTTCCTAATTTTGTTTTTTCTCTGCTTGATATTTCTTTTAGCTTGGATTTTTGGAGAACTGACTAACTGGGGACCTTATGGTTTGATCATAGCTGCCCTTATTGCCATTGCCATGACCTTTGGCGGTTATTATTCGAGTGATAAAATTGTCCTTGCAATAAGCAGGGCTAAACCAGTAGAAAAGAAGGATTATCCCTATCTTTATAATGTGGTGGAGGGATTGGCAATTGCGGCAGGGTTGCCCAAGCCACGCTGTTACATAATCGATGATACTGCGCCCAATGCTTTTGCTTCAGGCCGAAATCCGAAAAATTCGGTTATTGTGGTTACAAAAGGGCTGCTCGAAAAATTGAACAGGGTAGAACTGGAAGGTGTAATTGCACATGAGATGTCACACATTAAGAATTATGACATTCTTGTGCAGACTCTGGCCGTTGTTATGGTCGGGGTTATCGCCCTGCTCAGCGACTGGATCCTCAGGAGTTTTCTCTGGGGTGGAGGAAGAAGAAAAAGGAGCGGTAAGGGAGGTGGAAACGCTGCCGCAATCATTATTGTCGTGGGACTTGTCCTTGCAGTGCTGTCTCCTCTTATTGCCCAGTTTATCCGGTTTGCTGTTTCCCGCAAAAGAGAATTCCTGGCCGATGCTAATGGGGCGTTCCTCACTCGATATCCCCCTGGCCTGGCTTCTGCCCTCAAGAAACTTGCCGCAGATAAAGAACCTCTGGAAGCCGCCAATAAGGCGACCGCTCATCTCTATATTGTAAACCCGCTTAAGGATATAAAGGGAAACGTTAACAAATTATTCAGCACTCATCCTCCTATCGAGGAGAGGGTGGCTGCTTTAAAGAAAATGTAATCCCACGAATCAGGAGTAAGATAGGCTAGTTAAACAAACTCAAAAGGCTAAAAAAGTATGTTGGTGTCATATGGGGTCAGACTTGCAACATTTATTCCAAAGGGATCAGGCCTTGCCTTTGGGGAGAGACATTATTCTCCCCTTTGATTATACAGACTTCCCCAGAATAAGGCCTGACCCCATAGATATACAAACTTTGCGAGTCTGCTCCCATTGATCTTTTTTCGTTATAGAGGCTGAAAACTGTTGAAAGTCTTAGTCCTTAATATTATAATTGTAATCCTTGTTGGCGGGGTCGTAGTTCAGTTTGGTTAGAACGCCGGCCTGTCACGCCGGAGGTCGCGAGTTCGAGTCTCGTCGGCCCCGCCAATTCTCTTTCGTGGTAGCTTCTGCCACAAAAGAAAACGGCGAACTCCAAGAAATATAAAGGTTTCGGTCTTTTAAAATAAAGTTCGAACTGCGTTTTACATTCTCAGAGAGATTATCCACATAGTATTTAGACTGCCCAAAGACAATGGAAAGCATAAATTTTCCATAGGCAGTATTATCAAAGTGGAAGGTAGGGGAATTTCAGGTCTCTTATCTTACCTAATATCTATAAGGTATATGATTCTTCCGCCATCAATGGAATTTCGAGCTAAGTGGTCTGGGTGCCAAGCGAGGATCCCTTCGATATTTTCTTTCTCAATGCGGCTAAGCATAAGATTAAAAACTTCTCTTCCCGGTTCTTTAGCAGTTTTTTGATTCATTAAACTCATCAATTATCTCTAAATTTTCTCGCTTAGCAAAATCTCTTAACTCTTGTAGCTGACTTTCAATAGACAAAACCTGCCTTTCTTCGCTATCGGCAGATTTACGAGCATAAATAAAATATTTCATTTAAGAATTGCTCCTGCTTTTTGAAGAAACTTAGTTGCTGATTCTATAGAAGATTCAGCGCCTTCTCTAGAAAATTCACCATGATAATCAGCACTTTCTCTTAGCACCATAGCGGTATGAAAATCTTTTGCTAACTCGTCCTCAATCAGACCTTTATCAACAAATAAAGCCTGCAAAGCAACCAGTAGATAGTAATGACTTTTTTCTCTATAGCCCTTTGAGTAAATAAGGGCTCTTGCGGCATGAAACATTGAGTAATAAGCTGTAATTGTTGCGTACTTGTATTTTTTATTCTTTAATCTATCCTTAGCCTCATTTAAGTCGTCTTTGGCTGCTTCTAATTCCTTTTTTATTAAAGCTTTGCCCTTGCTGAAATGTAATATTCTTTTCTTCTCCAACGCTTTTTGAAATTCTAGATTCATTTTTCCTGCCATAACACGATTCCTCTCTCGACTTCTTTGTAGAAAGTAGGATTGCGCTTCTTGGATTTTATAAAATCATTAGGTGTGTGCGTAACATATTGGATTTTCTCTCTTAATTTATCTTTGAATATTATTTTTTCAACTTCATCTGGAGTTCTCGTCAAAATAAAAACATCAATATCGCTTTCAGCAGTATTTTCGCCCTTAGCAGCACTGCCATAAAGGACTATTCTTAATGATAAATTTTTTAATTTTTCAATTAAAGGGCGTAAAGAAATAATATTTTGTAAAATTTTTAAATATCTTATAAGAATGTCATTAGATGGTGCTTTATAAAAATACATTCTTCCTCGTTTCTCCCGTAGAATTAAACCCTTTTCTGCCAGCTCTCTTAAAGCAAAATTTGTCCCGGCTCGACTAACACCAGTAAGTCTTGAAACCTCACGGTCAAAATATTCTTTGTCTGGATTTCTGATGAGAAAAGAAAGGACTTTTTGGCAGTTTGTAGAAAACAATATTTTTTCTGGCATAACTAATCTTTCTAAATCTAATAAATTAGACATAAATCTATTATATTAGATTTTATTTGGTTGTCAAGGATTAATTTGCTGGGGGATTAGAAAATGTCGCTTTGAAAGTCATTTAAAATAACACGTCCAGATTTTCGGGGCGAAAAAATTTTTGCAGCCAGAGAGAATTTTTAAAAAATTGTGGTTCAAACTTTATTTTAAAAGACCGAAACCTTTATATTTCTTGGAGTTCGCCGTTTTCTTTTGTGGCGGAAGCTACCACGAAAGAGAATTGGCGGGACATCATAAAAAGTTAGAACTTTGTATAATGTGTCCCGCCAATTCATCTCTCCATTTTCCTTTTCACGATGGTCTGCTTAATATGTTGACAAAGTTTGTATGTCCGAATATAATTTTACTCTGAGAGATGGGGGCGAACAGGCTTCGACGGAGGTAATGAGGCAGAAGTAGCATGTCGAGATCCCACCCACCTCGTAAAAAGGTGGAAAAAAACTAAGTGCAGAAAATCTGCCTGTTGCTGCCTAAAGATTAGGTATGCCGTTTCTCGAGTTCTTTCCTGCGGAGCTTGAGAGGCGTCGACGAGCAGGATAGCGAATCAGGATTGTCCTGAGCCTGGTGAGCGAAATGTTATCGGGGCTAGTTCCGTGGTGTTTTTCCTCTTTGGACACTTCAGAACGAGATAACAGAAGAGGATATGCATGTAGAGGCTATCTGCTGAATATCTTCGGACGCGGGTTCGATTCCCGCCGCCTCCAAAAAAGATCTCCAGAATAGACAACAGTTGAACAAAAAATTGGGCAGTAAAGAAAAAAGAACTTTATTTATAGCAGGAATAATACTCATTCTTTTTCTATCGGTCTTTTCTGTATCTCAAAGTCAGCATTTATTAAAGTTATATGTTGAGGATAATCCCAATTTCAGCCGCGTCATAATTGAAGCATCCTTTCCCTTATCTTTCGACTTTGAGAAAAGATCATCCTTTTTAAAGGTTAGAATTGTTACAGATGTAGCTTTTCGGATTCAAAGAGAACCTTTTTACAGCCGTCTCATCAAGTCTCTTGGCTGGTCAAAAGAAAGACATGACTACATCCTGACAATCAGGACTAAATCCAGAAACTTTAACTATGATTATTTCACCATCACGAGCCCACCGCGTCTGGTTATTGATTTTAGTCAGGTTGAGGAAAAAACACGTGATTCTAGAGCCGGCTTAAAGGGGAAAGAGATCTCAGAAAGAGAGGACGCTCTGTCCTCAACATCCGCTCTTTCGAGATCGAGAAGCCTGTCTTCTCAAAGAATGAAAACTGTCGTCATTGATCCGGGCCACGGCGGCCCGTTGGAGCCAGGAGCTACAGGGAGATATGGGACCTTAGAAAAAGATATCACGTTGGCTATCAGCCTCAGATTAAAAACCATTATTGAGCAGAATTTTGGCTTTCGTGTTGTCCTTACAAGAGAAAAGGATGTGAGTATTTCTCTCGAGAATAGAGCAGCCATGGCTAATAATAATAAAGCTGATTTATTTATCAGTATTCATATGAACAGTTCTTATCGAAAAGATGCTCATGGGCCAGAGACATTTTTCCTGAGCTCTGAAGCTACGGATGATGAAGCAAGAAGGTTGGCTTACTTAGAAAATTACCCTACCGAAATAGAGGAGGGAATTGTTGGAGAAAATGAGGACGAAATAGCAATGATTTTATGGGATATGGCTCAATCAGCTTACCTTATACAGAGCAGCCTTCTCGCTGAAAGCATTCAGAAGGAGCTCAATTCACTCCTTAGAACAAGAAATCGGGGAATCAAGCAGGCTCCTTTTAAAGTTTTGACTGGGGTTGCCTGTCCTGCCGTTTTGGTAGAAGTAGCCTTCATCTCCAATTCTAATGAAGAGAGAAATTTACGAAGGGAGTGGTTTCAGAAGGAGATTGCTAAGGCTATCTATCAAGGCCTGGTGAATTATATCGAGCTTTATTCTCAAGAATGAAGTGAAAAAATGGGTGGAAAAAGAATAACGATTCTTCTAGTGCTTTTCACGATTTTGATCGTTCTTGTCATCATTTTCTTTAGAAGCGGGATAAGAGAAAAGATAATGCCATCTCCCACAGCCCTTCCTTCTGAGCCTGGAGCACTGCCTGCAGAATCTGAAGAAACAATAAAGATTGTCCTATTTTTTCTATCCGAGGAGGATACATATCTTCATCCAGAAGAAAGGAAGATCCCTGCCGACTCATCCATCGTTCGCCAGGCCAAGCGGACCATCGAGGAACTCATAAAAGGTTCTCAGAGTGGCCTCATCTCGCCTTTTCCTCCAGAGACTGAACTCAGAGAGCTTTATGTGACTAAAAAAGGAGTGGCGTATGTGGATTTTTCAGAAGATATAGTGGAAAAATATCTTTCTGGTTCTTCAGCTGAAATTTCAACAATTTATTCAGTCGTGAACTCTCTTACGTATAATTTTAGATCTATTGAAAAGGTCTTCATCCTGATTGAAGGGCAAGAAAAAGAAACTTTAGGAGGCCACATTAATCTGAGCCGGCCTTTTCTGCCCCTGTATGATTTAATCGCCAAGTAGTTTCTGCACCTTTGAATCCGGAAAAAAAGAGCGTTTTTCTTTATGAAAAAATTATCAATAGTGGTTATCGTCGGCTTCCCTAATGTGGGGAAATCCACCCTGTTCAATCGCCTCTTAAAGGAAAAGAAATCACTGGTTCATTCTCTTCCTGGCATGACCCGGGATCAAGTTTCAGCACTCTGCAGCTTAAAGGAGAAGAAGTTTGTTCTGGTTGATACAGGTGGATTTTTTGATTCCCAGGAGGACCCCCTCTCATCTCAAATCAGAGACAAAGCAAAAGAAGCAGCGGAGAAGGCAGACATTCTTCTTTTTATTCTGGATGGGAAAAGAGACCTTTTGCCGCCCGAAGAGGAACTCTATTTTTCTCTGAAAAAATTGAATAAGCCAATTTTTGTGATCGTCAACAAGGTAGACTCCCTTTCAGATGAGGACAAGCTCGGTGATTATTACAGGCTGGGGGAAGGTAGGGTTTTTGCCATCTCAGCCGAGCACAAAAGAAATTTGGAGTTTCTTAAATCGAGTCTCCTCGAAGCCATTCCTTCTTCAGTTCAGGAAGAGAAAGAACCAGAGCCCCTTAAGATAGCTATTGTCGGCCGAATCAATGTTGGAAAATCCTCTATAGTAAATCGCCTCTGCGGGGAAGAGAGATTAATCGTAAGCGAAATACCCGGGACAACCAGGGATAGTACCGATACACTGATATTCCGGAATAAAAAGGCTTTTTGCCTTGTTGATACAGCAGGGATTCGAAAATTGAGCCGCACCCGGGATAAAAGAGAAAAAGCTAGTATCATAAAGGCAAAGAAAAGTATCGTTCGTACAGATGTTATATGTTTGATAATGGATGCACAGGAATTTCCTACACGTCAGGATTCGGCGATCGCTCATTTATCTCATGAATCAGGAAAACCTCTGATGCTTGTACTAAATAAATGGGATTTGATCCGGAAAGAAACCGAGACTTCTGAAGATTTTAAAGAGCAGGTTTATACGAAACTCGACTTTGTCAATTATGCCCCTCTTCTTTTCATTTCCGCTTTATCTGGGAAGAGAGTCGTAGAAATTCTCGATTTTGCAGAGCAGGTTTATGCTAGCGGGCTTAAAAGAGTGGATACATCTCGGTTGAATAATTTTTTATCCTGGATAAATGAGAACCGTCCTCCTCACTCAAAAAACAAGAGAAGAATGAAGATAAAATATATGACCCAGATGAGAGTTCTCCCCCCCACTTTTGTCCTATTCACTCATTCACGCGTTTCTCTTGCTGCTTCTTATGAGAAGTTTTTCATTCATCAATTGCGGGAAAAGTTTGATTTCTGGGGAACACCCGTTAGATTAGTTTTGAGAAAGAACTGATACGTGCAAAATGTTCCCCAATAGTTTTGTTTATCTTGACTTTATTCCCATATTTTATTATAAATAAATTTTGGAGAAAAGTACGGACTTGAGGATAAAGGAGGTCAGAATGTTACGGAAAAGCACAAACACTGTTCTACTGATTCTTTTGGTACTAGCCGTAATTTTTATTTCTACGAGCTGCGGAAAGCTTAAAATCTCCAGATTAAAAGCTAGCCATCATTTTAACGTAGGTAACGAGCTTTTTAGTAATAAAAAATACCGCAATGCTATTAAAGAGTATGAAATAGCATTAAGTCATAATCCAGACCTGGTTGAAGCTTTTCGATTCCTCGGTGAAAGCTACAAAAATCTCTATAAGCCCGGAGTGGATACTCCAGAAAACATGGAGAAAGCAGATAGGGCTTTGGAGGCTTTAGTCAGGGCATATGAAATTGATCCGGAGAACAAGGGTGTTATTTATTCTCTGGGAGATATGTACGACAAATTGAGGAAATTTGAAGAGGCTGAAAAGCTGTACTTGAGGATAATTGAATTGGAACCGACTAATATGAATAATTACTATGTCGTGGCTGAGTTTTATAAAAGGCATGTGGCTGTAAGAATTTCTGGCACCCCCGACGAAAAGGAAGAAGGGGAAGAAGGCAAGACACCGTTTAGAAAAGCAGAGGAAATGTATCTTCGAAGGATTGAGACTGACCCATATAATCCCCAGGGGTATGCTTATATCGCTCAATTCTATGACGAACAACAACCTTCTCCTATGTTTGACGAAGCCAATAAATATCATGAAATGCGCATAAAATTGGAGCCTGACAATCCTGAGGCCTGGTATACTACAGGAGTGAATCGTTTTTCTAAAGCTTATCGCCTTCAGAATTTCTTGCCGAAGCAAGAAAGATTGGAACTTGGAGAAGAAAGTCTCAAGGCGTTAATGAAAGCTCTTGAGATAAACCCCTCTTATCCTGAACCATACGCTTATATTAATATGGTATACAGGAATATTCACGCAAAGGTTTATCCAGACAGGGCTGAACGCTACAACAGAGAAGCTGATTTATACCAGGAGAAATTCAAAGAGGCAAGGAAAAAACAAGCAGATAGAAGGAGACTGGAACAAGAGTTGAGAGGGGAGAGATAAGACAGGGAAGCAAAATAGTTTTCCTCGATTAAATCCTGTATCTTCATTTCCTGATTACCTTTATTCGGAATGTTTATCCCTCTTAAAGATGAGAATCCCACTTCTCGCTTTCCTTATGTCACGGTATTTTTTATCGTTCTGAATGTGTCAATTTTTCTCTATCAAATTTTTTCACCACAAGGACTGCAGTATTATGTTTTAAAAATGGGAGCTATTCCTTATGAAATCACCCATTTCACGACGGTCAGTCTTTTTCCTCGATTATCGCCTCCTTTAACTCTTGTCACATCGATTTTCATTCATGGGAGCCTTCTGCATCTGTTAGGCAACATGCTCTATCTCTGGATATTTGGCAACAACATTGAGGACTTTCTCGGACATTTTCGATTTATTCTTTTTTATTTCCTTTCAGGATTAGGAGCGAGTTTTACGCATATTATTTTCCATTCCGCTTCCCAGGTCCCGATGATAGGGGCAAGCGGAGCAATTGCAGGGGTGCTTGGAGCTTATCTGATCCTGTACCCTAGGGCAAGGGTTTTGACCCTAGTCTTTCTGTTTTTTTTCATTCGAATTCTACCAATTCCTGCATTTTTTATCCTTGGACTGTGGTTTATTGTTCAGGTGCTGAATGTCGGCATTGGAGGTGGCATAGCTTGGTTTGCTCACATTGGGGGTTTTTTAATCGGGATTGTTCTGATAATGATTTACTCAAGAAAAAGAAGAGTCAGAGCCTGGATTCATTAAAGAATAATTTGTTTAAGCTTTTAATTTTGCTTCGGTCATTGAAATTGCTAAAAGAATTTTATGAAAAAGCAAAAAAAGAGACAGAAAATTATTCTGGAATTGTAAAGGCTTGATTCATCTGTAGGGGCTTGATTAATCAAGCCCGCTTCTTATGAATTGAATCAATACCAGTGTTGCTGTCAAATGGTGCGTTTGATAAATCAAACTCTTATACAAGAGGTTTCTTTTTTTACTAACTATCAATAATATAATAACTTATTTCTTTCTAAGCCCAATTTTTGGAGGAACTCCTGTACTTCTATAAAGGTTGACATCTCCCTTAAGATTTAGTATTTTAGAGCATCGTTCCAATAATAGAGATAATGTCTGAAGTTTAAAAAAATGAGAACATACACGCCAAAAAAAGATGAGATTGAGAAGAAGTGGTGGCTGATTAATGCCGAGGGAAAAATTCTCGGGAGGATGGCAACTGAAATTGCGATCTTGCTCAGGGGGAAAAGAAAACCCGGGTTTGCCCAGTTTATTGATTGTGGAGATTTTGTAATTGTAGTCAATGCTGAAAAAATAAATGTTACAGGAAAAAAGTTGGAGCAGAAAAAATACTACTCTCACTCCGGTTACCCTGGAGGATTAAAAGTCAAGTCTCTTAAGGAAGTTTTAGAAAAAAAGCCTGAAGAAGTTATTCGAAAAGCAGTCTGGGGTATGATTCCAAAAGGCAAGCTTGGTCGGGCTGTGTATAAAAAACTTAAAGTTTACAGAGGTCCTGATCATCCTCATGAGGCTCAAAAACCCCAGGAATACCGGTTTTAGGAGGAAACTTGAGTTTAATCCAGTATTACGGAACAGGAAAGAGAAAAACATCGATAGCGAGAGTCTTTCTCCGGCCAGGTAAAGGAGAAATCACTTTATATGTGAATAAAAGACCTCGTCAATTTGCCGAGTATTTTAATATGGAGAATCAAGAACACACCATTAAACAGCCTCTCCGGCTGACAGAAACAGAAAGTAAATTTGATGTTTTTATTCGTGTGAATGGAGGAGGGCTAAACGGACAGGCAGAAGCAATTCGTCTGGGAATTGCAAGGGCTTTGGTTGAGTTTAATAAGGAGTTAAAGTCCAATCTTAAAGGGGCAGGCTTGTTGACAAGAGATGCCAGGATTAAGGAAAGAAAAAAATATGGATTGTTAGGCGCCCGAAAAGCACCACAATACCACAAAAGATAAACGGAGGATTTGCGTTGGTTTCAGTAACAATGAAGGAGCTCTTGGAAGCAGGTGTTCATTTTGGCCACCAAACAAAAAGGTGGAACCCCAAGATGAAAGATTATATTTTCGGCCAGAGGAATGGAATATATATTATTGACTTACAGAAGACGATGAGAATTTTCAAAGAGGCTCTTCAATTCATTAAAAGTGTTGCCGGGAGCGGGCAGGAAGTGCTCATGGTGGGAACGAAGAAACAGGCTCAAGATATCATAAAAGAAAGTTCTTTAAAATGCGAATCTTGTTATGTCAACCAACGTTGGCTGGGCGGATTGCTGACCAATTTCAGTGTCATCAGAGGCAGCGTGGAGAAATTAATTGAATTAGAAGAAATGAAAGAAGATGGACGGTGGGGTTTGCTCTCAAAAAAGGAACAGTCGAAACTGGAGAAGGTTTACAGGAAACTCTCCAAAAATTTAGGCGGAATAAAGAATATGCTGGAGCTCCCTGGAGCTTTGTTTGTGATAGATTCTACAAAAGAAGAGATAGCCATTCAGGAAGCCAAAAAGCTGAATATTCCAATTGTGGCTGTGGTAGATACAAATGGAGACCCGGAAAACATAGAACATCCTATCCCAGGCAATGATGATGCAGTCAGAGCCATCGAATTATTCACCTCAAAAATATCTGAGGCTATCATTGAGGGCAAGAAAAAAAAGATGGAAAGAGAGCTCCAGGAAGCCAAAAAGGAAGAAGAGGCTCCTCCAGAGGAAGAACAGGCTGTTACTCCCTCTCAACCTCCCGCCGAAGAAAAAAAAGAAGGGAGCCCTGTTAAGCCTGAGGAATCTGTTTAAAGAAAGGATACAAGATGGAAGTAAAAGCTGAGATGGTCAAAGAGCTTCGTCAGCGGACAGGAATTGGTGTGATGGAGTGCAAACAAGCGCTCAAGGAAAGTAAAGGAGACATAGAAAAGGCAATTATCGGTTTGAGAAAAAAAGGATACGCGCGTGCCAGGGATAAGATGAGTCGAGAGACGGCAGAGGGGATAGTCAGTTCTTATATACATCTTAACGGGAAGATAGGAGTTCTGATTGAGGTGGATTGTGAGTCGGATTTTGTGGCTCGAAACGATGAATTTAAAGAGTTAGTGAAGAACATTGCCATACATATTGCCGCATCAAATCCCAGATACATATCTTCAGAGGAAATTGCCGCTCAGGTATTAGAGGAAGAGAAAGAGATCATTCGAGAACAGTTTAAGGACTCAAATAAACCTCCAGAGATAATTGAGAAGATTATAGAGGGAAAGCTAGGCAAATTTTACGAGCAAGTTTGTTTACTGGATCAGCCGTACGTAAAGGATGATAAGATATCGATTAGAAAGTTTATTGCTTCATATATTGCCAAATTTGGCGAGAACATCCAGATAAAACGGTTTGCACGGTTTGAGCTGGGCGAATCATAATTTACAATTGGTCATGCCTCAAATTAAGCCAGCCTACAAAAGAATTCTCTTAAAGCTTTCCGGGGAATCTTTCTTAGGAAACAGTTCCTACGGGATTGATCTCGAGACGGCAAAATCTATCGCTCAAGAAATGAAAGAAATCAATGGTTTAGGTGTCCAGGTAGCAATCATGATTGGAGGAGGGAATATTTTCCGCGGAGTTTTTGGGACAGAGGCTGGGATGGATCGGGTTTCAGCTGACTATATGGGCTTACTAGCCACCATAATGAATGGGATCGCCCTCCAGGATGCCCTGGAGAAAGAGGGTGTTGATACCCGCCATATTTCAGCCATTGAAATCAAATCTGTAGCAGAGCCTTTTATAAGAAGAAGGGTGATAAGGCATCTTGGTAAAGGAAGGATTGTCATCTTCAGTGCAGGAATAGGAAGCCCTTATTTCACAACAGATACTGCGGCGGCATTAAGAGCTCTGGAGATTAAGGCCGAGGTGATTTTAAAAGCGACAAAAGTGGATGGTGTTTATACAGCAGATCCCATGGTAGATAAAACCGCCAAAAAGTTTAGCTCTATCAGATATTTGGATCTTATCAAGAAAGGGTTGAAAGTTATGGACACAACAGCGGTTTCATTGTGCAAAGATAATGAGGTGCCTATTATCGTTTTCAACCTGAAGAAGGGAAATATAAAAAAGGCAGTTTTAGGTCAGAAAGTCGGAACAAGAGTTTATTGAATAAACCCTGACCCTTGAGCAGGGAGCTTTTTCTTGAGATTCAGATTTTAGAGAAGGATAAGAATGGTAAAAGACATATTAAGAGAACTTGAGAAAAGGATGAAAGTTTCTATGGAACATTTCCGGAAAGAACTGAGCAGGTTGAGAACTGGGCGGGCGAATATTAGCCTTTTTGAGGATATAAAAGTCGATTACTATGGGAGTTTAACACCTGTCAACCAGGTTGCAACTCTCGCAGTCCCTGATCCTACTTTGATCACTGTCCAGCCCTGGGATCCATCATTTTTGGAGGTTATTGATAAGGCAATCAGGAGTGCTGATCTGGGCCTAAACCCTATTAACGACGGCAAAATGCTTAAAATCCCGATTCCGCCGCTCGATGAAGAGAGGAGAAAGGAAATGGCCAGGCACGTAAAAAAAATGCTGGAAGACGAAAAAACCGCTCTCCGCATCATGAGAAGAAAAGCCAAGGAAGGAATCGAAGAATTGGAAGATAAAAAGGAAATCACTGAGGATGATAGATATTGGGGTTATGATAAACTTCAGGAAATCACTGACGAATACATAAAAAAAATTGAAGAGATTTCAACTGCTAAGGAAAAGGAAATTTTAGAACTTTAAAGACAGCTTATCTAATTTGGGGACGGTTCTATTTTTTTTATTTAAGAGAAAAAATTTGAACCATCCCCATTTTTTTTAATCAATCCTCTGCTTTTTTCCTCCTGAACCGGTTCTCAGTTGTCCCGAATTTTGTTCTTATAATCACTCCCCAGCCGATTATACTCAAACAGAAAGAGAAAAGAGCGCCAAAAATAGGAATAAATGTGATGATGCTAACAAGGATCAGGCCTAATGTGACAGCCAGAAGCGGGGAGGTTTTGCTTTTTCCGAATGCGTTACAAAGACTTCTCTCAAAGGAACTGGAATCTTTTCCAAAGCGCGTTCAATTCTTTCCTTGAGTTGAGGGATTTCGAATTTTTTTACTATGGATGGTTCGTCGTCAGGGATTTGAAGAGGAGGACTGTCATTGTCCCACTTTGCAGGCTGGTCGAGAGAGAAGGCATCTATTTTTTTCTTTCGCCAGTAATCAATTATAAAGTTGGACGCAATTTTGAAAAGCCAGGTGCTAAATTTATACTGAGGCTGGTAAGAGCGAAGAGAAGAATACGTCCTTATAAACACATCCTGGGTGAAATCAAGAGCGAGTTCGCGTTCTCCGACCATGCGGCCGATGTAGTTCAGCATGGGTTGTTGATATTTTCTGATGATCATTTCAAAGGCCTCTTTTTCACCTTTTATTGTCTTTTTAACGAGTTCCTTATCTTCATACATGGAGGACATCTTGCCCTCAAGATTTTATACGAAAACGGGAAGAAATGGTTTAGATGTGGGGATTTTGTTGGACGTATTCATTTTTCCGGGGGGATTCTGCCTTAATAATCTCAACATCAGAAGGCACTTTCAGCTCAAAAACCTTTTGAGGGAAGCGAATATTAGTTTTTATTTGAGAAAACTGGAATTCAGATTTGCTGCCGGCCCAGTCAAAAAAAATGGCTTTTCGGATAAGCCAGGTTTTTTCGTCAATTTCCAGAAGAATGTGAGTATAGTCGTTTTCTTCTTTGGGAGTCAATTTCAACTTCCAGGACTTTTGGTTTTCTGAGGGGAAGGGGCTGAACTCAATCAGATAATCGTCTGTCAGCCGCTTTTGACCTGAAAGAAGAGCAAGTATTTCTGACTCATACTTTTCTTTTGGTGAGGAACTTTGGAAGAGCTCTTTGTCTTCTGGAAAATAGAAAAGGAAGACTCCTTCTTTGTAGAGGAAAATCTTCTCCTCCGGGTCTTTATACTCCCATTTCATCAAGTCCGGTTTTTTAAAATAGAATTTCCCTTTTTCCTTTAAAGGAGTGGAGACAGAAGAAGGGTAATAGATTTGATGAAAATTAGCCTGGATGGATTGGACCGAACGAAGTTTCTTCTCGGCTTTGAGAGCGACTTCTTCAACGGTGAGAGAAAAGCTGAGCAAAGAGAGGAGCAGGCCAATGATAGGTTTCATGCCTTCTGAATTATAGCATAAGAAGGATCAGACTTTGAAAACTTTAATTTTTATGGCTCCTATTCCATTTGTGTGGATGGATTTATGAGAAAAATACACGGAAATGGGAGAAGAGCCATTTTTATTTACTTCTTTCTCAAATGGATGATTTTTTTATTCTTTCTATCCAGAAAAAATTCAAGTTTTCAAAGTCTGACCTTAAATTATGATTTGCTAAGAGAGAGATGTTTTTGTTATAAGTTGCTGGATGAGGATTGAATTTTTCCTTGTTCTCTTCGCCTACTTCGTTCTCCTTTTTCTTGTGAGTTTCATTTTTTCAAAGAGGATGAAGACTCTTGAGGATTTTTTCCTTGCTTCCCGAAATCTTCCGGCTTTTTTAGTCTTTTTGTCTCTCTCTGCTTCATGGTTTGGAGCGACATCGATTCTGGTTTCTGCAGATGAAGCCTATGAAACAGGAGTGAGCTCATTCTGGATCATGGGAGTGCCTGCAGTGCTTACTGTTCTTTTACTTGGCTTTTTTTTAGCCAGACCTATCCGACGCCTTCCCATAGTGACTTTACCTGACCTTGTGGAACTGCGTTACGGCCGCACTGTTCGTCATCTGGCATCGATATTGATTGTCTGGTACATGGTAGTGCTGGCTGCCTCGCAGATGGTCGCTGTCGGCAATTTCTTGAAATCATTTCTTGGCACTCCTTATCTCATGAGTCTGGCGCTGGGAACAATCGTGGTTCTTGTTTACTCTATTTTTGGAGGCTTTTTTTCTGTCACTATCACAGATAGCCTTCAGTTTTTTCTTCTTGTGGTGGGTGTTTTTGGCCTTTTCCTTTTTCTTTCGGATACTTCCTCCTTAAAAGAGATTCCTCTTATCGCGTCAGAACTGGGAAAGGACCAATATTTCAATTTTTTCTTTGACTTCAAAAGGAACTTTTTGATTGTTCTTTCTTTCACACTGGCATGGACAATCTCACCAATTGCCTGGCAGAGGATTCAGGCGGCCCGAACATACAGGGATGCCCGACGAGGCTTGTTTTCAGCATCCGGGATGTTTTTTCTTCTCTACGGGCTCGTGGTATTCATTGGCATGCTCTCTCTCCCCGTGTTCTTTTCCATGAGACTCGAAGGGCCTCTACTCTCTGAAATTATTTCCTCAAGAGCAGGGGTTTTTTTGAGCGGTATTTTGTTTGTGGCTGTTGTGGCTGCTATCATGTCGACTATGGATACTGCAATCAACACTGGAGCCTTTTCTTTAACTCGAGATGTCTATCAGCAGATTTTTTCATCCAGGAAAGGAAGAGGAGTTGTTCTGGTGAGTCGCCTCTCAACTTTTTTAGTCGGAGGCTTGGCTTTTTGCGTTGCAACTAAGTTTCAGAGCATCTTGAAAACCCTGGGACTTGCCTCTGAGATTATGACCGAAGGACTTTTTATTCCAGGGATAGCCATGATTTTTCTAAAGAAGAAATTGCCCATGGCTGGGTTTTTGAGCCTTCTTTTGGGAGGAGGATTTTCTATTGTCGGATTTTTATGCGAAGTCAAACTTTTGCCTTTGAGCTGGCCAGCCTGGCCTTATTCCGTTCCCTATGGCCTCGGTCTGAGTCTAGGGGGGTTTGGACTTGGCTTTGCCATTGATAAATTCATGGCAAGGGCAAGAAGAGAAAGATAATCTAGTAAGGCTCAAAAAGCTAAAGGCATAATGGTCTCTTCATCCATTCCCGAATATTTTCTTTTGATTTCTCGAGACATGTCTTACCCACACAATATGGAATAGAACTGATAAGTCAAACCTTTACAGATAAAGTAAACATCTTTTTTTCCGTGATGAAAGACAAAATATAGG
>Ga0209991_10000351_pt1 | contig 20618 bp, 17 predicted proteins | sample ChitaG_FD_183167 | JGI IMG/M metagenome (GOLD analysis project Ga0209991, IMG submission 183167) | Deep subsurface microbial communities from South Pacific Ocean to uncover new lineages of life (NeLLi) - Chile_00310 metaG (SPAdes)... | ecosystem: Environmental > Aquatic > Marine > Oceanic >... | reverse complement strand
CACTCCCCCTGGATGCCGGGAATATCCTCAGCGTTCCACAGAAAATCTCTTATCTTTGTCCGCTCCTCGCTGAGCTTGGCCGGGTCACCGGTTATCTCTAAGGCTTCAAAGGCTGCTTTTATAGCACAGATTGTATTGTAGTGCCAAGGTATGAGTGAACCGTACGGTAGGGCACCATCGTGGTCAGCCTTGTAGGCTTCAACTAGAGCTTGCCACTCTGCACCTTCATAACCCACATTACTCCACTCAAAGATGTAGGTGTCTTCAAGGAATCCTTCACCCACCTCGAAGAGTGATGGTCCCACGGATGCATAGCCGTGGTGTATCCGTCTTCCCTCAGTCACCCCACGCTCATACAGCTCTTTACTTAGGTTAGCCTCTTGATCCGCGCCGAGAACACTGTAGTAGCCATCAGGGTTCAGGCTGATAGCCTTTATCGCTGCCGGCCCCATGTCTATTTGACCCATTGGCACTTCGATTTTCCCCAACACTTCTACCCCTAACCCCTCAAGCTCTTCTTCTATGTACTCGATCGAGTCGACGTGGGCTGAAGACTCTGGCGAATAAAATAGGACTATAGATTTAATGTCTGGATTCAGCCTGAGCCATTCGGCTGCAGCTTGTGCGCTCGCCATGGAGAAATCCCCGTAGAGGCTACAGCCCCAGGGCTCAAACCGCTGACGCAACTCGGAGGTAGGAAGCGCGCCGATAAAAGGAACGCCCTCTTCTGCAGCTAGATCCCCAGACGCCTCTGCACTCATCTGAAGCATCGGCCCGTGTATCACCAGCGGCTTTGTCCCCAGCACTTCAGCCATAACTGTGACTGCTTTGGCTGGATCCATGGCTGTGTCATACTTGATGAGCTTGATGGGTACACCTCTAATACCGCCAGCTTCATTTATGCTCTTTACTGCCTGCTCTGCTGCCCATGCAGCCTCCATACCCCAGACTGCAGCAGGCCCGGTCAAAGCAGCGATAAACGGAATATTCCATTCACTTACCACCGGTGACGGTGGCCCCGGCGGGGGTGCCTCTTCCTCTGGTGGAGGTGGAGGTGGCGCAGGTGCCTCTTCCTCGGGGGCACAGCCGCTAACACCACCAAGGGCTAAAAGAGCGGCTACCATCAGCGCCACTAAGCCTGAGATAATTAGCTTATGGCTCATTCTTTTCATTTTTTGACTCCTCCTTTCAGTGCAATCCCTTTGATAAATCGGTTTTAGTTGAAGTGGTCACATATTTGTTTACCTCCCATAATTGACATTCAGGCGGTACTGCTGCTTCAGCTCAAGTGCTGTAGCCATTATGATAATCGCTCCAGGAAATCACCCGCTTTCGCTGGGAGTTTAACCCTAACATAGTTTTTTCCAAGATTCCCGTAACCCAATCCAGACGAGGTTAATATTTCCCTAGTTAGTAAATAATTCTCTAGGTCGCGGTTCTCATCTCTATCACCTAAAACAAAAATGGGACATTCCTCAAAAGTATCAGCCACAAGGTAACCCCGTTCCTCTAGCCCTCTCACCAGTTTCTCCTTTACTGATTTGACTCGCTGCCTCAAGCTTGGAATGAACTCCTGGTCTAAAAGTGCCTCTCTGGCTAGGTAAGAACCAACTGCAGGGATAGGAAAAGGAATATCGACCTTATCATAGTAGTCACTTAACTCGGGTGGGAAAATGCCGTACCCTACTCTAATGCCAAGAAGCTGATAGGCCTTTGTGAAAGTACGAGTCACAATGAAATTCTGATACTTATGGATTAGGTTCACCGCAGAATTTTCTTTATCAGCGTAATCTGCATAGGCTTCATCTACTACTACAATTACATCCCTTTTTTGAGCCTCTTTAATGATTTCCTCTATATCACCTAGCCTGATTAACTGGCCAGTAGGATTATTAGGGTTATCGATGTAAATCAGGCAGTAATCTGAGCTTATTCCACTGAGGAATCTTTCTGTATGGAACCTAAAGTTCTCTTCAGGGTCTAGCAGCACTGCTTCATAATCTGCCCCACTCATGATTAGCTCAGTGACATACTCCCTAAATTGGGGGGCATAACCTAAGACCTTCACCCCTCGCTCTATGAATACCTTGTTGATGCGCTCCAGGACTTGCATAGAGCCATGTCCAATTTTAATCTGCCCTGGCTTTAACTCAGCGAAACCGGACCAAAATTTACAGATTTCCCCCTTTAGGTCTTTATAAGTGAAATCTCCTAGCTGACGCATGCTGGTTGCCCAATCATATTCCTTGATAAACTCTGATACTCTATGTGGAAACCCAAAATAGCGTACGTCTCCAGTACAATCAAGGCCCGCAATACCCCCCTTACCATAATCTGGCTGACCCTTACGATAGGAACCCCCTCTCTCCAGCATTTGGAGATATTGCATCTTTGCACTTACACTTTTCATTCAACCTCCTGCAAATCTAGAAAAGTTGGCTGTAAGCAAAATTGGCTATACCTCCGCCTGTGTGGATAAAAATTACATTATCATCTTTCTTAAATCTTCCCTTTTTAATTAAGTCGATGAGCCCAGCCATTGCTTTAGCAGTATAAACTGGGTCCAGAATGATTCCCTCTTTTTGGGCCACAAGCTTTATAGCTTCTACACATTCCTTCGTTGGGATAGCATATCCTTCTCCAACATAATCCATATTTATCATCACTCCATCTGGAGTAAACTGATAGTTCCCCAACTGAAGGAAATCGAGCGTTTCATTGCACAATTCGGATACCTTATCACATTCTTCTCTTCTCCCTCTGCCGACGCCAATTCCCAAAACTTTTGTTCTTAAACCAAGTAATTTTACGCCGATCTCTACACCAGCCTGGGTCCCTCCACCCCTTTCCGCTAAAACAATATAGTCAGCCTCAATTTCCATCTTGTCCAATTGGTGTTTTAACTCATCTAAGGCATTTATGTACCCCAAGACTCCCAACGGGTTTTCAGCTCCTAGTGCTGCCAGATATGGAATTTTACCCTTTTTTTTCACTTCCTCTGCTAATCTTCGAGTGTACGGAAATTCGCCTTCCAACTCTCCTTCTATATCAATCGTTTTCTCAAACCTTATGTCGCACCCTAACATTTTGTCCAGAAGTAGATTCCCTTGATATTCTTGAGGTTCGTCCCCTTTTAAAACTAGAATTACTTCCATTCCAAGCTTCTTTGCTGCAGCCGCCGTTTGTCTGACCCAATTAGACTGCAGTCCTCCTGCTGTTATTACTACATCTGCCTTTCTCTTACGAGCGTCTGCCATTACAAATTCGAGTTTCCTTACTTTGTTTCCCCCAAATGCAAGACCTGTACAGTCGTCTCTTTTGAAAAATATTCTGGGACCTTGCAATACATTCGTCAAATTTTGGGCATACTCTAAAGGTGTGGGCAAGCAGGCCAGATCCACTCTGTCGAATCTTTCAATTAGTCGCTTTATTTCCACACCTTACCCTCCCTGCTTCTATCTTTCTTAGTAAAAATGCCTCCAAAAACAGCCTTTTTCTCTTGGCCTTACTTTAGAGCTTCATGTACTAACTTGCCTCCTTTGACCAGTATTTCATCGTCGGCATAAAAGTCCGCATGGCGAATAATGATATCCATGTGTCCTTTCGCAAGGTTGTTTCCGCCGAGAGACTTATTTGCACCGAAAGCAATATTTATGCCGCCACATAAGCTTTCCCAATCCATCGCTTGCCCTGACAATAAGTCTGCATTGTGATGAGTCCCAAAACCTATATGAGCAGTCACATATACATTTGGGTCATCCCACTGTGCATACCACTCTTTAAACATTATGGCATCACGGCCACCCTCTATAGTAACTATTCTTCCATCTTTTATAGTGCACTTTATAGGCTCATCAACTAGCTTATTAAATTCTACTATTGGGTCGCCAGGAGCTACTACTAAAATACCTTTTGTACTATCCTCAATAGGGGGGATTTCGATTAATGATGCAGGGAAAACGTCAAATTTTTTACTTCCACCTACAATCCCCGTCTCTGCAATACAAGTTCTTCCTTCCACACTAAAAGTCAAATCGGTACCGGCTTCTGAAACTATTCTTATGCTTTTTGCCCTTGTTAACATTTCGGCGCCATTTTCCGTTCTTCTAACAGTCTCTTCTGTAGGAGCTAGCCTGACAATTAACTCCTCATCTGTTTCAGATAGCAACATATACGCCCCGGCATCAAGCACTTCATCGTGGGATGAGGTGTATGCCCAATGATTTGTCGGTAAGTCGATTACCAGATCGCTTTTCTTCATAACTTCGAGGGCTAATTTCGGCGGATTTCTGCTTTCGTCAGTAAATGAGCCAAACCTTGGTGTCGTCACTATTTCGATAACGTCAGCCCCTAAATTTACACATGCTCCAAAGAACATATCAGATATGTCCTTGTTTCTGTTAGTATCTGTGTATACGACCACTTTTTTCCCAGATTTAACGCCACATAACTTCAGTACTCTTTCGATTGTTGGGTATACCCATATGCTTTTGGCAATGCTTGGCGCATAACCTGTTCCTGTATAAGCCATAATAAACCTCCCTTTTTTGTTACTTCTTGTTATCTGACTCTTGTTGTAATCAGTTATTTGCTAAGTACACCCCTCGCTTTTGTTGTTCACTCAATAATGCGTAAACCCCGAGGTATGGTTGATACCTCGCTGTAACCATCTTTAGTAATAAGAATCGTGTCTTCCACACTCACGCTGCCCCAATTTGGCTCATACCAAGGAACCTCAATGCAGTACACCATATTTGGTTCAAAAATCTCATCGGCAGTAGCACTGATAAAAGGAGGTTCCTCACATTCCAGCCCTATGCTGTGACCAAACATAGACCGGCTGTAGTCTGGGTAGCCACCTGCTCTAACCGCTTCCCCAACAATCTCATAGATATTGCTAAGTTTTACACCTGGTCTAATTGCCTCAATGCCCTTACGCTGTGCATTGAGAAGCGCTGCGTACAATTTTGCTAGCTTGTCTGAGGCTTCCCCCACAACTGCTGTTCTACATAAATCTGCTGCATAGCTCTTATATCTGGCACCTACGTCTAGACATATAATATCTCCTTTCTCTATCTTGTGACCGCAAGGCGAGGACAGTCCCTTGCCTCCTGGAGGGCCAATATGGCAGTTTGCAAAAAGTACATCACTTCCCTCTCTAGCTACCGATGAGTTGAATTCTTTTACAATATCGAAATCAGTTACACCTTCCTTGACCGAAGCCATTGCGGCTTCGATTCCTCTTTCGGTGATTTCTGCAGCCTTCCTCAGTCTTGTGACTTCTTCATCTGTTTTGTGATATCTCAAGTTAGAGAAGATCCCTTCGATATCACAAAACTGAGCATCAGGCAAATTACCTTTAAGCTGTTCATACATATCCACCGACATGGACCACTTTTCTATACCAATTCTCCCGCGAGTCAGACCTCTCTCCTCTAGAATCTTTACAATGCCTCTGGCCGTACTATCTGCAAAATCTTCGTGCTTTTTAAGGCGATATATCCAAACACCGGTCGGAGTTGTTCTTATATCCTTTATCCATGACATTTCTTTTGCATTTTCGATTATCCCGTTGTTAATTAACAAGACCGCTTCGCTCTCTTTAGGAATTATAGCGAAAGTTTCAAATCTTCCCTCCGCCAAGAGCATTAAGATAGTAGGATCATAAATCCCAGTCGCATACACAAAATTTGGAGCAGAGCTAACGAGCATCACGTCTACATCTACCATGAGGCGCCTGGCTTGTTGTACATCAAATCCCACTTTCTCCGACATCACTTTTACCTCCTGTGAACGCATCCATCGCTGTCATATATGAGTATCCCCGATAGTCCGCTCGTATCTACACTTGCCCAATGCACCTCCTACTTCAGTTTAGACTGTCCGTTCACCTAATCCTCCCTAATTTCACTTTGCTAAATTTCTATCAACTTACCTCAATTCTCACTCCCAGCTTACTCTCAGCTAATAAAGTTCAAGTATTAGTATATCCTCCACCATCAAGACTGTGGGGAATAAGCTATGCACTCCATTTCGATAAGCATGTTGGGAATTACCAAACCGGTTACTGCTGCTGAGCGGGCAGGCAGGTCTTTAGGAAAGTAGCTCTGATATACCTCATTCATCTTGGCGTAATCACTGACATTTCCCAGAAAGACGGTTACTTTTACCACATCATCCAGGGATGAACCTGCCGTCTCCAAGACCTGCTTCATATTCTGCAGGCATTGCCTAGTCTGAGCCTCTATTCCCTTGATTAACTCACCTGTTTTCGGGTCCTGAAATCCGCCCTGACCCGATACAAAAATATAGTCTCCAGCTCTGATAGCTGGCGAAAAGGGATATTTGGGCGCATTAGGTACATCCAAATTTTCAAACTGTCTTAAATTTCTTTTTCAGCTCGAATCTGTTCGAGGTAGTTATAGATAGTAAACTTTGAAACATGAAGCTTCCCTGCAATGAGCTTAATAGCTCCTTTGATTAGAAAGAATCCTTGCTCCTCCAATTGCCTCACAATCTCAATTTTGTCCTCTCTTCCCATTGCTAGTATTGCCTTTCCACCTTTTCGGATTATCTTATCTGCGATCTCGTTCAGGGTGGAAATCATATCACCTACAAACGTCTCAGTAGGCCCAGCTTGTTCCGCCTCCTCTGAGATGGCGAATATATCTTGAATCACAGTATTCAGACTCAGAATATCTGTCACATCAAAGTTGATGCACAGTGCCGCAATTAGTTTTCCCCTATCATTCCTAAACAGCACAGTGCTGGATTTTAAAGGCCTACCATCCCTAGTCATAGAGGCATAGTTAATAAAAAGATCCCACTCGGGTCTGCTTCTGATGTCCTTCAGTCCCCGGTCGCTAATTGGCCCGCCAACGGTTCTTCCCGTAACATGCCCGTTTGCTATCTTGACTATCGAATGCTCAAGGTTTCTGAGGTTTCGAAGGTCATGAAGAACCACTTCGCAACGGGGACCAAAGGTTCTTGCGATTCCATCAACCGCAGTTTTGAGAGATTCAATCAAAAACTTCTCTTTTGAGATTTTTTGTTTAATATCACTAGAATTCTTCACTTTAGTCACCTCATGACTCATCATCAATAGCCTTGGAAAACGGTAGTCTAAGAGGTAGATTAAACTTTGCTCATCTGATAATTTGTCTTCGCGGATATAAAATATTTTTTATTAATATTAACAATTTTTTTAGCCCATGTCAACACCTTTTTCGCCAATTTTTGACCAAATCTCTAAGAATTGTTAACCTCCCCTGCTTATCTACTAGGACTACATCGATAAAGGTGCCACCTACATCAATTCCGATTCTCATTTCTTCCTCCTCTCAAGATAGCATCATGTGCCTATAATATCAACCACAAAGGTATTGACTTAATAAACGAATAGTAGTATTAATATTAAACAATTAACACCATTGCAGAAGTGAGCAAGGGAGGTGGGAAATGAGCGTTTGAAGGCTGAAGCGTGGAGCATTCAAATAAGATAGAGGCGAAACATGAAGAAAGGGGGTAAAGATGAAAAAGGTAATATATTGTCTGGTAGTGGCAGCTTTGTTGGCAGCCTTAATGGTAGGCTGTGCTCCAAAACCGACCGAGGTTATAGAGATCAAGTCTGCTTGCTTCCTACCGGATGGTCATATAATAACAAGCTTTTTGCCAACTATCATTGAGAGGGTTAACCAGGCGTGTGAAGGGGAAGTGGTATGGACGCATCTCGGTGGACCAGAGGTTATTCCTGGTCTTGACCAGTATGAAGCAGTGATGGGGGGCACTCTGGATGCCAGTTTCCTGGTAAGTGCCTATTATGCTTCACAGGTTCCGGAAGCCTATTGTATGAACCTTTCCCAGAAGACGCCTTGGGATGAGCGAGAGAGCGGCTTTTTTGACCTGATTGATGAAGTTCATCAGGAGGCAAACACAAAGTATCTGGGCAGATGGCATGTCCACGACGGGTTCTTTATCTGGCCTAATGAGCCGGTTGAGACACTTGCTGATTTGCAGGGGAAGAAGATCCGCGGTGGCGGGATTTGTTACGACCCGTGGTTTGAAGAACTAGGGGTCAGCGGTGTCCAAGTCCCATACCCGGATACATACAGCGCCCTGCAACAGGGTGTAGTTGATGGCTTTGCCTGGCCATGTTTGGGGATGGTAGCTACTGGCTGGACTGAGGTGACCAAGAACTGCATTAACCATGGAGTCTACCCCTGGAGCAATGCCACAATAATAGTGAACCTGGATAAGTGGAACACCATTCCTAAGAGTGTGCAGAAGAAAATAGAAAAAGCTATTGCTGAAGTGGAACATGACATGGTTCCCTACTATCTCGACCTGTGTGCCCAGGAGAGGCAGACGGCGATAGATGCCGGGGTAGCCTTCCTTGAGCTCCCTTCAGATGAAGCCGAGGGGTATGTGGACAGTGCTTACGAGTCTGGCTGGGAATTCCAGAAGAGTCTGAGCACTGCGCATTATGATGCACTAAGGAAAGCCGCCGGCTACTAGGTTAGGTGGCTTATCTTGGCATCGCCTGAGTGATTAAGTATTTAGCCGGGGGCATTGGGTGTCTAGTCTATCAGATGTTCAATGCCCCCAGTGGGTATTTTAATGTGCCTAGAATCTTTTAGGTACTGAGATAGCCTAGAGAGAGCTATGAGCTTATTTCCAAAGCTACAAACGAAAGCCACCAGTGTCTTTGACCGTGCCCTTGATGTTGGCGCTTTTGCCGCTGCAGTTCTCCTCATCTTCATGATGTTAGCTATCTGCTTAGAGGTTGTAGCCAGGCGCATCGGCTATCCACAAGAATGGCAGATTGAAATCACCGAGGACTGCATGATATTCATAACCTTTCTGGGCACAGCCTGGCTGCTAAAGAGGGAAGGGCATGTCAAAATGGATATACTGGTTAATGCCTTGAATCCCAGAGCTCAGGCGTGGCTTGGCATCATTACCTCCATTATTGGTGTTATTATTAGCTTATTCCTTGTGGTCTGGGGTTCAATGGTCGCTTGGGACCATTACCAGAGGGGTGTTTTCCAGATGACGCCACTACTGATGCCCACTGCTCCTCTCCTCGCTATCATTCCTATAGGCAGTATCCTATTGTTAATCCAGTTTTTGAGAAGAACCCATGGATTCCTAAGGGCATGGAGGTTGGAACCAAGTAGAGAGGGTGACCAGTAGTGGAATGGTATTTAGCCCTGGCGATAATTGTAGGTATTTTCGTTGTCCTATTGTTAATTGGCATGCCAGTGGCTTTCTCATTCCTGTTGGTGAATTTGATTGGGGTAATTTTGTGGTGGGGTGGCACAGCAGGTCTATCACAATTTATTCTCAGTATTCTTGGTTCGGTAACTACCTTTGCCCTCATTCCAGTGCCGATGTTTATCCTTATTGGTGGAGTGATGTTCCATACTGGAATGGCTCCACGTGCCATAGATGCCTTAGACCAGTGGCTGGGACGTTTGCCAGGTAGACTATCTCTATTGGCAGTAGGTGGAGGGACTGTATTTGCCACCTTGAGCGGTTCTGCTGTAGCTGGTACAGCTATGTTAGGCTCAGTGCTGGTGCCCGACATGGAAAGGCGCGGCTATAAAAAGCCCATGAGCCTGGGGCCTATTCTCGGCAGCGGCGGCTTGTCTATAATGATCCCCCCTAGCGCCCTAGGTGTTCTTTTGGCTTGCCTTGCCAAAATCTCGGTAGGAGCCATTTTGGTGGCTATTATCTTTCCCGGTCTGTTGATGGCAATCCTATATACAGCCTACATCATCATTAGATGTCGCCTTCAATCCCACCTTGCTCCTGCCTACGAAGTTCCCTCTATACCTCTAGCCAAGAAGAGTGCCGACTTTGCCCGCTATGTGTTGCCGTTGGCGATAATTGTTTTTCTAGTCATCGGGGTCGTCTTCCTCGGTCTTGCCACCCCGTCGGAGGCGGCGGCTATGGGTGCTTTTGGCTCCTTCATTTTGGCTGCCTGTTATGGGAAGCTCAATTGGGAAGCAGTGAAAAAGTCGGTTGGCACCACCCTCCACATTACTGTCATGATGCTTATGATATTCACTGGGTCGGTGGCCTTTAGCCAGATCCTGGCCTTTACCGGAGCTACTGTAGGCTTATGTGAATTAGCCACTGCACTCCCTTTGACGCCCATGATGCTCCTTGTAGTTATGCAGGTTACCCTGCTGGCTATGGGCACTTTTATGGAACCGCTGGCAATAATGATGGTCACTCTCCCCATATATATGCCCATTATTCATGCTGTAGGTTTCAATCCACTATGGTTCGGAGTAATAATGCTCCTCAACATGGAGATGGCGACGACATCGCCACCCTTTGGCCTAGGTCTATTTGCCATGAAGGGTGTAGCCCCTCCCGACACAACAATGAAAGATATTTATTTGGCTGCCCTGCCCTTTCTCGGGTGTGACTTGATAGCGATGATAGCAATGATGTTCTTCCCGCCCTTGTCGCTCTGGCTGCCAAGTATGATGATTATCCACTGAGGTGAGCGATGTGTCATAATCATGTATAAAGAGCCAAAGGCTATCCCCGAGAAATATTACAAGCTAGTAGGGATGGATAAGAGAGAAGAGTTTAGATGATTCAGGTGAAATCATGCATCCTGTCAAATAAACAATTAACCGAAGACTGCTGGCGAATAACCCTGGAGGCATCTCAGATTGCGTCCGAAATAAAACCGGGACAATTTATCAATGTAAAGATATCAGAATCCAATGACCCCCTTTTTCGGCGCCCATTCAGTGTTTTCAGGTGCATCAAGCTCCATGGAGGCGAGCTTGGAATTGAGGTCGTTTACGAGCTTGTTGGCAGAGGCACCAGGCTTATGACTAATTTAAAGCAGGGGGATGAATTAGATATAATTGGTCCGCTGGGGCATGGATTTGAATGGCAATGTGATAAAAAGGTTCATGTTCTGATAGGCAGTGGCATTGGTTCACCAGCCCTCTTCATGCTAGGAGAAGAAATCTCTCAAGCGGTAACTCAACATGAACTCGAGTTGGTCATTTTGCTTGATGCCAAGTCTAAGAAACACCTGATACTAGAAAAGGAATTCAGAACGCTTAACGCCAAGGTTTTGGTTTCAACCCATGATGGTAGTTACGGTTACCATGGTTATGTTACAGAAATGCTCAAGGATTTTATTGATAGGGGGGAAATCTCTTCCGATTGTGTCATTTATGCCTGCGGACCGGAGCTGATGTTTAAGGCATTAATTCCAATTTGCCAAGAGTACCATATTCCAGCTCAAGTATCTATGGAAAGGCACATGGCATGTGGGATAGGTGTTTGTCTTTCATGCGTGTGCAAGGTTGATAAAAATAGCGTGCTCAAATATAGAGACCTGAAATCCTCTCACATCCAGCTTAGCCCAGAAGAAGAATTTGGCTATGCCCTGGTTTGTCAAGATGGACCGGTATTCAATATTGATGAGGTAATACTCGATGAATAAAGACACCGTCGATTTATCTGTGACTTTGGGCAAGATAAAGTTAAAAAATCCGGTAATGCCAGCCTCAGGGGTATTCGGCTACGGGAATGAGTTTGCCGATTTCATAAATCTTGAAGACCTGGGGGCAATTATTGTTAAGGGCACCACTTTGAAACCAAGGCTTGGTAGTTTTCAAGATAGGTTTGTCGAAATTGCTGGGTGTGCTGCCCTTTGCACCATCGGTCTTCAGAATGTGGGGGTGACCAGATTTATCACAGAAAAGCTCCCGTATCTGCGACAGTTTAGTACGCCGGTGATAGTAAATATTGCTGGCGAAAGTACTGAAGAATTTGCCAAAGTAGCTGAAACTTTGAATAAGGCAGAAGGTATTGCCGGGATAGAAGTAAATGTTTCCTGTCCCAACGTAGAGAGGGGAGGGATGTACTTTGGCATGGACCCTGGTGCCACCTTTGAAGTGGTTAAAGCAGTTAGAGATGCCACCGATTCAATGGTAATACCTAAGTTGACGCCGAATGTAACCGATATCACAATCTTCGCTAAGGTGTGTGAGGAAGCCGGCGCCGATGCTATTTCTCTAATTAACTCTCCACTCGGTATGGCTATTGATATTAATACCCGAAGGTCTAAACTGGGGGAAAATTTGACCGGTGGTTTAATCGGTCCCTGGGTAAAGCCTCTTGCGCTTAGGATGGTGTGGCAGGTTGCTCAAGCGGTGAACCTACCAGTCATTGGTATTGGAGGCATCACTGGTGCTGAGGATGCGCTGGAATTTCTCATCGCTGGAGCCACGGCTATTGAAATAGGCACCTATAACCTGATAGACCCCGGGGTAATGATTAAGACCATAGAAGGTATCAGAAAATACTTAATGGAAAGGGGAATAAGTAGCCTTAGTGACATTATAGGAACCTTCGAGAGGTAATCGCTGCCTAATTTAAGTGGTTACATAACAAAGGCTTTCAATATTTGCAAAGGGGGGACGGAAAATTGCAGATTTGGTATCAGAGTTCTACATCGCTGGGTGTTGACCCGATATGGCGTCCGTACCAAGAATCATTAGAACGGCATGTCCAAAAAGTGGCTAGACCAGGGACTAAGGTGGAAGTTCATGGCGTCGAATTTACCCACCCGCTTGTGGAGCAGTCAAACTATGTTAAATACCTCAATCAAGCTCAAATAATAAATAATGCAATTAGAGCTGAACGGGAAGGCTATGATGTCTTTTGCCTTGGGTGTACCTTAGACCCAGGCTTTCTCGAAATTAGGGAGGTTGTGAATATTCCCGTAGCCTTTCTTTCTGAGAGTTGCTTTCACCTGGCTTCTATTCTGGCCAATAAATTTTCTCTATTATCCTATAATAAGAGCATACTGCTAGCATTAGAGCAAAAAATAAGGCAATATGGCTTGGAAAAACAATTTATACCCTGTAGCCCCTTCAGCCTCACTATGCCAGACCTGCTCAGCGGTTTTGACAATCCAGAGCCTATTGTTGATGCAGTGAAACAAGCAGGTAGGGAGGCTATCGAGAGGGGGGCAGGAATATTATTAAGCTCCTGTAACATCCTCAATATGGTATTGGTAAACTGCGGTCTTAGAGAAATCGATGGGGTCTTTATTCTGGATACTGCCGGAGCCTTGGTTAAAGTAGGCGAATTTATGGTAGAGTTGAAGCAGGCTGGCATTTCCCGAAGCAGGTCAGGATTATATGCCCCTCTATCCAAGGAAGAGTTAGCCAACATAAGAAGAACATATGGCGTAGAATGAACAGACCTTGATGACTAGTAGGCAAAGAGGCTGAGAGAAGTTGAGCCTAATTTCCCCGCCCATGTTGTTTGGTTTGGTGAGTAGACTAGAAAGAGGGGGTTGTTTTGCCATTTCGGCAGAAGAATACTAGCCGCAGCTTCAATTCGAAGCCAGGAAAGAAGGGGCTCTACTATGGCTGGATAATAGTGGGAGCCCTTTTTTTAATTGGAATGGCTGGTCTTGGCATAGCCCGCTTCTCCTTTGGTGTGTTTTTTGAATCCTTGCAGGATAATTTTGGCTGGAGTAGAGCATCTACTTCAGGGGTTTTCTCAGCTTATATGTTTTTCAGCCTTTTAGTTACTATTCTTGGAGGGTGGGCTGTAGACAGGTATGGCCCGAGAAAGGTTTTTACCGCCTTGGGTTTCTTTACCGGTTTGGGACTGTTATTGACCAGTCGGGTCACTGCGCCGTGGCATTTGTTTCTAACCTATAGCTTATTATTGGCGATGGGCACTGGGTGCATTTATGTCGCTTCAATGGCGACAATCTTTAGGTGGTTTACCCAAAGACGAGGATTGGCATTGGGCATGGCTAGTTGTGGCGCTGCTATCGGCATGATGGTGATGTCGCCAATCGCAGCCTACTTTATTTCTAGCTATGGCTGGCAAACCTCCTATAGCATCATGGCACTTATGGCATTTTTGATTATGATTCCCTGCGCCTTGCTGCTAAGGAGCCCTCCTGGTGAGGCAGCAGCTTTACCCGATGGTGGAAGGTCGGGAAATAGCACCAAAGGACTTTCCTTAGCCCAGGCGGCTAAGACCAGGAACTTCTGGCTCCAGCTATTTATATTGTTCTTATTTTCTACCTGTATTTTTTCAGTAAACACTCATATAGTTCCACATGCTCATGACTTAGGTATTGGTTCCATGCCAGCAGCCTTGCTCCTTAGTTACATCGGTGGCGGAAGTATTCTAGGGAGAATAATACTGGGTAGAATCTCAGATAGTATTGGCAGGAAACAAGCGCTCCTGATTTGCGCATTGCTTCTGATGGGGACGATGCTATGGCTTACCGAGTCATCTGATTTATGGATGCTTTATATCTGCACCGCTGTCTTTGGTTTTAGTTTTGGCGGGACTGCCCCTGTAAATGCCGCCCTCATCGGCGAGTACTTTGGAGCACGTCATTTGGGGCTAATCATGGCAGTGATAGACATTGGCTGGCAAGCAGGTGCTGCCCTGGGCTCTATCCTGACGGGGCATACTTTTGATATTAGTGGCGGCTATGTTCCTGCCTTCAGAGCTGGGGCAATAGTTGCACTGATAGCTGCCATATTGATTCTTTTCTTGAGAACACCAACTAGCTATAACCAGGCGTCTCACGAATAGGGTCTGGGCACTATTAATCACCGCATTGAACAAAGAGCCAGATTGTTAGCGGCCATGTGGGCAATACCTTTTGCCCACGCAAATATACTGTTTGCGCTTTCGAGGAGTTCGTCTCGCCGGCTTTCTCTCAGAGACGGTTCCATTTTATACCTAGTACCGCCCGGCGGCAAGGAGTCCGTCGGAGCGCTGTGCTACTTTCTGCTATTTCTTTCGATTCCAAGCTGATTGCGAGATATTAGACTCCTTGACTACCAGAGAGCGGAGCCAGTATAATACACCTCGGAAAGGAGGCAAGGGGTAGTCCCCTTTTCTCCTGTCTTAATGGGGTTCAGGTGGTCGCCGGTTCAAATCCGGCCACCCCGAGACTAGATTGGGGGTATTTACTGGCATCGCCGATGAGCTACACCAGTGGATGTTTCAATATAACACCTCGCCTACCCAACGCCCAGAGTTCCCTGAGTTTTTCAAGGAGAACTAATTAAAAATACAAGTTACCATGGACAAGCCTTGCTATATTTCCTTCCTTCTATATATCTGTGGTATTAAAAATTGCTTTTTCTTTTAAGCGTACGTGCTTCCAGGTCCGGCGGTAAAATGGAAAATAGGTTTATCTACCCTCCTGATAATCAATGGGCAGTGCTTCATTCCTTTTGGAACAAAGACCAGGCAACTTTTGGTTAGTATATGTTTTTCATCCCCCAGCCACAATTCGACTTCTCCACATAAATCATGTGGATCTTCCGGGTTAGTTCCAAAGAAAGTTATAACTTCGTCAAAAGTGTGTGTATGAGCTTCTACCTCGGGCGTATCAGACCCTTTCCAGTACCAGACACACTCTACATAGAAAGCTCCTTTTATGACCTCACCGTCTAAATATATTAAACGAGTCTTCCTATCGACTATCTCTGCAACCTCGTGCCTGTACGAAGGGAACTTCAAGTCAAGTTTTGTCCCTGTGATAATATATTTCCCGTATTTCGTTTCAGCCACTTTCTATTCCCCTTTCTAACTTTTTATGTAAAAATATGAATTTTTAGGTCAAAGCAACAAATTTTAGGGTCAACTCGCTCATAATTTTAGGGCCATCTCGCTCGTAAGTCTGTTCATTTCCGCCATATACTGAGGGTAGAGACAATTACAATAAGCGTTTCAAAAGGGAAACTGAAGACCGCGTAAGGTTCTAAACGACGGCATTATGCTTTGCAAATCTTGCACAGTAGTGCTCTCGTCTGCCAGCCACTGGTTAGTGGGTCGCAACATTCTGGATCATCAAGAGTGAGAACATTTACGTTTGACTCCCATAGCCCGTAGAGAGAGGGTTCCTCGGCAGGCATCTCTGGGAACCACCAACTGGCCTCGGCATTTACCACGCCGCGAGGAATCTTGTCGGAAACCCTGGCTTTCTGCTTTATTCTGCCTCTCCTCGTCTCAATATATATCCAGTCGCCGTCCTTAATGCCCAGTTCCCGTGCGTCCTCAGTATTAATATCTGCCAATGGGTCGGGGTGTCTCTCTCGCATACCGGTTCCCCAATGCCTGAACTCAGAATGGTGCTGGGGCATAAACCTGCCCCCGGTGTTCAATATGAGCGGATATTCTTTAGCCACCTCCGGCGTCCTGACCGGGCTCTCCGCCGGTTCTTCATAAAATGGCAAAGGGTCATAGCCCAACTTTTTCAATATGGAAGAACACAGCTCAAACTTACCCGAAGGGGTAGCAAAGCCAAGCCTCTCATACTTTTTCTCCTCCAAAGGGGTGAGTAAACATCCCGCCCGAATGAATTCTTCATAAGTCATACCCAGCGGCTTTACCCGATAGGCAATATGTTCTTCAAACGTCTCCCATGGCCAATACTCCTCCTGTCCAAACCTTATCCCAAGTTCGCGCCAGAAATAATAATCTTCTTTCCTTTCTCCCAGTGGTTGGATTGCTCTTTCACCACCGACGGCAAAATCGGCAAAATCCTCCAGCGTATCAATGTAAGGCCTTTCTAGCCAGCTGGCTATTGGAAGTACGTAGTCAGCAAATAGAGCAGTAGGGGTCATCCAATAATCGTTGACAACATAAAGTTCTAGGTTAGGGCTCTTCATGGCTTCATAGACCAGTCTTGTGTTACCCGCCCAAATTATAGGGTTGCTTTCCCAGCTTATCATGGCGGTGATCGGATAAGGTTTACTGGTGAGAATAGCACGCCATAGCATTGATGGACTGGCTCCCATACGGTGCATTGTGGGTGCGGGAACACCATAGAATTTCTCGTATGGTACTGCGGTCAGTTCATACCCAGCCCAAGTCATTAATTTGAATTGATCCGCCCCGAGTTGTTTTAGCCTCTGTTCTCGAGGTAGCATGTCACGCAGTTCCAGCTCAGAATCGCGAATGAATCTTTTCCCTTCCGTACCCGGGCCAATCCCAGGCATTGAGCTGCTGCCAAGAACATCTATATTGCCCGTAAGTGCCTGGCAGATCGCACATGACTGCTCGGCACGAGCTGAGTTCAAGCCTATCTGATCCGTAGCCACACCACCCACAATCCATGCTGGCTTGGTGGTGGCATACAATCTTGCCGACTCCACTATCTGGTCTATGGTTAGCCCAGTAATATTAGCAACCCTTTGCGGTGGGTACTCCTGAACACGCTCGGCTAGCTTATTGAAGCCCACCGTCCAGTTCTTGACAAAATCCCTGTCGTACAGTTGTTCCTTTATGATAACATTTGCCCAAGCCAGGGCTAAGGCAACATCAGTACCTGGCCTTAGTTGCAGATGGATATCAGCAATTTCAGCCATTTTGGTAACCCGGGGGTCAACCACGATGATGCGTAGCGGCCTCTTTCGCCGCCGCTGCATAATCCAGGCTGAAGCCCTAGGTAGCGAGTCTGTCGAGTTATTGCCCCAAGCCACTATACAGTTGGTATTTTCGATAGAAGCGTACTTGGGGGTAAGGCCCTTATCGCAAACACGCCACCCGGCAATGGCCTGACCAATTGAATACCGGTTTAATCCGCAGATAGTCCCGGGGTGAAAAACATTGTGGGGATTCCCAAATAGGTAACAAAAGCGAGACCGCATCCAGAAAAGAGTGCCCCTGAGGGTGCCTTCAGTGCAGGCGAGGGTCTCAGGTCCAAATTTTTCTTTTAATTCGTGGAGTTTTTCGGCTATTTCATCCAATGCCTGATCCCAAGTTACCCTCTGCCACTTGCCTTCACCTTTCTCACCGGCTCGTTTGAGCGGATACTTAAGCTGGTCAGGGTGATACAGCCACTTAATGGCATATTTGATCCTTTCGCAGATAAAGCCACGGCTTATTGGGTGCTCCGGGTTTCCCGTTATCTTTATTATTTGCCCATCTTTGACGTAAACTAGCACTCCACAGTTCCCGCCACAAAATGTACAGATTACCCTCTTTAATTCTGTTCCGCGGTCCACTTTGCAGTATCCCCTTTCCTTAGATTGTTCGGAAGGTTGATGGTAACGTCGAGTTTGACCCCTTGCCCGAATACACCTGCATGTTGTCAGCAACCTTGCGGCAATGTGCCAACCGACATCATAAGCTACTCAAAGATTGCGGTCAAGTCCCCAAATCCTCTAGGGAATAAAAGATGGCTGATATTATTATCAGCTTTATCAGACTGGTAGTTTATTGTACACGCTTTCACGTAGCTGTCAGCACCTTGCATAGATGTGGATCCTTGGACATAGAGGTAACAATCAGCCAAATTGTGCCGTACAGGGAATTGGTATATGATGTCTGTATCAGAATGCCTCTCCATAGTTTTAGCTTGTTTTGGTTAAGGAGGCTGTATGTCAAACAGGATAAAAATTGCTGTGGTTCAGATGGAGCCCAAGCTAATGAAAAGCGGCTCCCTGCTTGACATGGGGAGGGTAGCAATATAAGATTTTGTAAATCATTAGCCCAAAAGGCAGAATGGTGAATACACAACTAAGAGGGAAAATTTGAGCCGCTATCAATAGAGAGGGTCTCTATCCTGCCGAGACCCTCTTTGCCTTATGGGGGGCTGAGTAATGCAAGTCTTTGACATCATCAAGCAGAGGAGAAGCGTTAGACTCTACACTGAGCAGGTTATTGAGGAGGACAAACGGTCATCCGCTGGATAAGGGAGGAAACGACCGACGAAAGGTAAGAGCAAGGAAGAGAAACGATGAAGGCAGTCATCTTGGTTGGCGGGGAAGGAACTAGGCTACGCCCCTTAACCTGCAATACAACTAAGGCGATGGTACCTATCCTGAATAGGCCTTTTCTGGAGCACCTGATACGGTACCTAAAGGGGCATAGTATAACCGATATTATCCTGGCTATGAGCTACCTTCCCGACCGCATCCAGGGCTACTTTGGCGATGGTGCTGAATTGGGCGTCCGTTTGGCTTACCTCACCGAGGAACAGCCATTGGGCACCGCAGGTGCCGTTAAAAACGCCGAGGCTTGGTTAGATGAGCCATTCTTTGTCCTCAATGGTGACGTCCTGACCAGTATAGACCTCACCGCTATGATGAGCCTACACCGGGTAACCAAGCCTAAGGTGAGCATTGCCCTGACCCCGGTAGACAACCCCACAATATATGGTGTGGTAGAGACTGATGCTAAGGGCATGGTAGAACGCTTTGTGGAGAAGCCCAGCTGGGAACAAGTCACCACCAATATGATTAATGCCGGCATCTATATCCTAGAACCTGAAGTGTTAAGCTACATCCCCCCTTCAACCCCCTCTATGTTTGAGCATCATCTTTTCCCTCTGCTCCTGGGGAAGGGTGAGCCTATATTGAGTTACTCTTCTGACAGCTACTGGATTGACATAGGAACACCGGAAAAATACCTCAAACTGCACCATGACCTACTCCTAGGTAAAGCTCTTTCTCTATTCTCTTGGGGTAATGTCACTGAGGGCATCCAAATCGGCAGTAATAGCACAGTTCATCCCTCAGCTGAGATCGAAGGTCCGGTGCTCATCGGCGAGAGCTGTGTCATTGCTAAGGGGGCGAAGGTGAGAGGACCTGCCGTTCTGGGACCACAATGCAAAGTGGCTGAAGGTGCTAAAGTAGAGGGAGCAATATTGTGGCACAACTCCAAGGTGGGCAAAAAAGCGATACTGAGAAACTGCATCGTTGCTTCCCATAGCTACATCCAAGAAGAAAGCCAGGTTCTCGACAATTGCGTCTTGGGCGATAATGTTGTTGTGGGAAGAAATAATAAATTAGCTCAGGGCATTAGAATCTGGCCTGATAAGCGAATAGAGCCAGGCACCATATCCTTTTAAGCAGAGGTCTTTAACATTACTACAATCTTTTCATCCTTCACATCAACCTTTTCTACCACAGGCATTTCGTTGAGGATGCGGACTAAAGGCACAGATTTCTGCACTGAAACAGCGATTATTGCGCCTTCATCCATCGAGCCACCAGTCCACACTATCTTTAGGTCCTCGACCTCCTCCAGACGTTCTGTAAATTGCCTCACCTGCTTAAAACCTACCGGCGACGGCAACACTAGCTGAAAGTCTCCCTCATAAGTGGCTGAGCCAACGTCCTGGACAGTCTCCGTCACCTTCTTCTTCTCGGCTTCCCTCTTTGCCCTGGCCTCAGCTTCCCTGTCCTTCTTCTCCGCTTCAGCCTCTTTCTTCGCCTGCTCTCTGGCTAACTGCTCGGCTTCCTTCTTCGCCCTCTCCTCTGCCTCCTCGGCATCCTTCTTCGCCCTGGCCTCAGCTTCCCTGGTCTTCTTCTCCGCTTCAGCCTCTTTCTTCACCTGCTCTCTGGCCAAGTGCTCGGCTTCCTTCTTCGCCCTCTCCTCTGCCTCCTCGGCATCCTTCTTCGCCCTGGCTTCAGCTTCCCTGGCCTTCTTCTCCGCTTCAGCCTCTTTCTTCACCTGCTCTCTGGCTAACTGCTCGGCATCCTTCTTCGCCCTCTTCTCTGCCTCCTCGGCATCCTTCTTCGCCCTGGCCTCAGCTTCCCTGGTCTTCTTCCCCTCTTCAGCCTCTTTCTTCACCTGCT
>Ga0209991_10000346_pt1 | contig 20698 bp, 45 predicted proteins | sample ChitaG_FD_183167 | JGI IMG/M metagenome (GOLD analysis project Ga0209991, IMG submission 183167) | Deep subsurface microbial communities from South Pacific Ocean to uncover new lineages of life (NeLLi) - Chile_00310 metaG (SPAdes)... | ecosystem: Environmental > Aquatic > Marine > Oceanic >... | reverse complement strand
CAGTCTGCGTCTTGATTGCCCAGGTTGGATAGGTGCCCATGCTGAAGTGCTGGAAGATGGTAGCAATCAGCTCGTTGTACTGGGGCACCTGCTCCTCGACGTGGGCCAGAATGGACCGGCCCATCTCGGCCACCCAGCCAGCGGGCGAGTGCCACGAGGGTGCCTGCAGGGAGAGCCTATCGGCTCTCTGAGCCAGCCGCTCGCCGATGATGTTGCCCGGGTGCGGCTTCACCTTGAGGGGGATGCCGTTGACAGGTATGCAGACAACAGGCAGCTCTTCAGGCGTGTACCCATGCCGATAGGGCGGGATGAGCCAGCGGTCAGCAGCCGCGCCGGGCTGCTGAGACCTACTGAAGGTCAGGCTGATGCCAGCAGAACCTGCAGTGGAACGAGTGCCGGGACCGATACGCGCCATCACGCCCGTGACCCCCGCACGCTCACCCCTCGTGTTCGACCAATACTCAACCTTGATGCAGTCGGCATTGGGGTCTGTCGTGTCGGCCAGGTCCTCTACTGCCTCCGGGTACTGGTTCCGCAGCTCCGAAAAGGTGGTGTGCTTCTCCACGAGGATGTAGCCCAGCCCAACGCCGTCGAAGTTGGGATAGCAGAATCGGAAGTCCCACATCTCTGCCATCAGGGGGGTCGGGCGGCCCGCCTCGCGGGCAAACTCGGTGACATGGAACTTCCCGACCACCCAACCGCGCAGGAGAGCCATGTAGGCTACCTGTGTCCACAGCCGCATCTCACCCCGCAGGATGAACAGCTCGTCCATATCGTCGACGAGGCCAGCCAGGGCGTGCTCGATGCGACCAATACGCTGACGAACTTCCTTCGGAGCGCCTGTCGGCGTGTCAATCTGCCAGTACGAGTCGTTCCGGGTCGAGATGGACACGGCAGCATCGATGGCAGTCTGGGGGTCGTTCGAGATGTAGCGCCGGTATCCCAGAGGCTTGGCCTGCTGCACGAGGTCAAGCAGCAGGTACATGTTCATCCAGAAGTCCATGCGGTCGTGCGCGGGCTTCCAGAACGCCTTGCCCCAGGAGAGGCGCTGGTCGATGAGCTTGGCCAGCTCCTCGGCCTCGGCTTCCGTCAGGACTGCATCCTCAGGCAACCAGCTAGGTCGCGGTGGAAGGTTCATCTTACCTCAACCATGGGAGTTCGCTCCCCTGCCCCCGCAGCGGATGGCCCCGGTAACCATGGGGCCCAAAGACCACCTCCTCGGGCTCGGGCTCTGGCCGCCGAGGACGCTGGGCATAAGGGGCAATCGTGAGGGCACCGGCGGCAGCCATGACCATGTCGTCGTGGTGACGCCCCTCGGCCCTCCACATGCCCTCTCCTCGCTGCTTAATCTTCACCCAGGTAAACGAGCCCATCTCCAAGCAGAAGGCCCGGTCTCGGGTGACCAGGCTGTGGTCAAAGACAGCCTCTCGCAGGGTGCGAAGCATCCTGTCCCGGGTCACTGGGTTAGTATACCACCCGCAGGCGGGTTTCGCATCCCGGGCGGGGTCGAAGTGGTAATACAGGTTCGGATAGTTCAGCTCCCGAGCCTTCTGCAGGGCCGAGGCCCCGTATCCGTTTCGCTCAATGCCCAGGAGCGCCTCGTTGTACCAAGCGCAGACAGCACAGGCCATGGCACCCGCCTTCTCGGACTCAACCCGCAGACGAAGCGTTGCGCAGTGGTGCCTCGTCTCCGCGTCGACGACGAAGAGGCAAGTGTAGTCAGCATCCGCAGACGAGTGCTCAAATCCGGCAGCGCAGTCCATGAAGGCCGTGTAGGTCCGCCCGGGTTTCGGGGGCTCCCAGACTTGCAAGTTGGGCCCCTGGAAGCCAATCTTCGCAGGCCCAAAGGGTAGCTCCTCCTTCAGCAGGATGGCAGCCTGGCAGCCGTCGATGTAGTGCTCGATGTGGTTGACCTCACTGCCGGTCTCAACGAAGAAGCCACCGCCAGCAGTGAGGAAGCATTTCATCAGGTCCTCGGGGTACTCCTGGGAGAAGAACTGGCCGGTCGCAACCAGCGACTTACTCATGAGACGGCGCCACAAGAACTGGGCAGGGACGAGGTCAAACAGCCGCTGCAGGCGCGTCTCGTCGCCCGAGGGCAGGAAGGCAGCGAGGTCGTGGTCAACGTCCAGGCCCTTCATCCCCCGGTAGGACTCGATGGTGTACGTGGGCTCCAGCCACCAGGGGTAGAAATGAGTGGTCCACAGCGAGTCCTGGACAAGCGGCTTGGCGTCCATCACGTAGTCATAGAAGAGGCCCTCGGCACCGTTCGGGGTCGACTCGATGTCAAACCAGCCGAAGGGCGGAGGCGGACATGCCGGGATGATACCGCCGAGGATTCGCCCAGGGTCCTGGGCCCAGTGAGCCACCTCTGAAGCGTGGACGATGTGCGCAGTCTGTACGCCTCGGAGGCCAACTTCCGCCTCAGCCGAGGTGAAGACGAACCGATTCTCCCGCTCCGGCAGGCCCAGCTCGTCCTTGTTGTCGGGCTCTATCTTGCCGATGGGATAGCCCTTGGCCTGCATGTCCCGCAGGTGGTGCTTGATGCGAACCCGGAAGAGCTGCGTCATCTGGTTCGTCTGCGTGATGATGACGCAGTTCAGGCCGTACTGGGTGACCATCCGGCGGACGTTGCGGGCCATGATAAGCGAGGAGGCCCGGGTCTGCCTGCCTTTCACAGTGACGTCCCGGCCGGTGTGGCTCAGGAGCATCTGTTCCTGCTGAGGGTAAGCCCGGAAGGGGACAATCTGCCCCCGCTCGTTGGGGAGCGTGAAGAAGGTCTCGATGAAGGCTTGCGCCTTATTCTCGTCGTATAGAAGCTCCTTTACGAACTCGCCGGTGGCGTCGTCAGCGGTCATCAGTTAATCCGGCGGCGGATACGCCGGGCCTCCTCAGCAGGCGACTCCAGGCGCGTCTTGGCTATCTCTCTGGGTGGCACGTAGGGCCGCAGCTTCTGCTTCCGGCCTCCCCCTGCCATCCGGCCGGTCGCAACCACCCCCCCGGCGCCAAGCCTCGCAGCAGTTGCGAGGACCCCACGGGCAGCAACGCTGGCACCGATGAAGCCTGGGGCAGCCGGAGCAGCAGCCAGAGCCACGGCCTGGACCACTGCCTGAGGGCCCGGTGGCCCGCCAAAGGGTCCCACCCGGGCTGCGCCGACGTCACGCTTCAGCGCAGGGGCCCGTCCCCGCAGGATGGCCTGCAGCCGGTACTTCTCCTTCTTCTGCAGCTCAGTCGGCCGCTTGATACGCTCGAACCCTCGCAGGCGCTTCCGGGCCTGGGCAATCTCGTCTGGGCCGTACTTGTAGGTGCCTCGGGGCACTCGACGGCGCATCCGGCGGACTTCCTCGCTCAGTGGCTCTGGCCTGGGCACTAGCCCGCGACCTCGATGATTTCCTTGATTTCCTCGCGGAGGGTGTCCATCTGGCCGTCCAGTGTGGACAACTGCATCTCCCCGCGAATCTGCTTCACGATGCCAGGCCCAGCAGGCCACTTGCCTCCCCGGCGTGTGGGCTGGGGCCAGAGCTGGTTACGCAGGGCGTTGGCCTTCTTCTTGAGAGCGCCGTACTCCTTCTCCATGGCACTGAGTTCACCGTCCATGAGCCTTCCTCCTCGCCTTCTTTGCTCGTATGTAGCCGCCCTCTTCGGTCAGCCTACCGGCTCTCTCCATGGAGTGAGCCATGGCCACGGCCTTCTCACCCTTGGCCTCGCCTGTCCTGTGCAGGTGGCTTATCTTCTTCGAGACCCGCTCCTGGGCCGCCGGGCTTAGCTTCTTCCTAGCCACGCAACCGTCTCCAGGCGTAGACAGCAAAGCACACCAGTGCAACGCCGACCATGGTGTCCAGGCCGTTTATCAGGGTCAGCACATCGTTCCATGGCACAACACGCCCTCCAGCGAAGGGTGGGGCTCTGCCAGAGGAGGCGACGAGGGCGAGAGCAGGCCCCACCCCATCTGGTTGCAGTATAGACGCCTTGATGGTATGCTGTCAAGGGTATAGACGATGTCTATGATGGGAAAGTGGTGGGCTCACTACACCGGCGCCCGGGTGAACATCATGGACGGCAAGGGTCACGCACCCAGCCGCAAAGTGGAGTATGTGTGCTTCTGGGCCGGGTGGTGCCGCATCACGGCTACCGAGGCCACCATCTACATCGAAGGGGGTGACCTGCGTGAGGTCCACGCCTGCCTGGTCGCCTGCCACGCCTTCTACAGCGACAAGCGCATCCTCGTGGACATCACCGTAAACAACCGGAAGACCAAGAAGTACACCTTCGTCGAGGGGGCGTGGGTGAGGGAGAGAAGCCGTGGAAGAGAGCCAGAGGTTATCCGGCTCCGCAAGACGGGCATGGGTCGAGCCGGGTGGGACTATCCACCCAATACCGGACCTTGAGACGCATGAGACGACCCTGGGGCTGGTCCAGGACAAGGGCTGGCTGAGGTTCCACCAGTCGGAGAGCGGCTCTATCTACATCGACGCGCCAGACCGCGAGGTCGCCATCCAGTTCCTGAAGGCTGCTGGGCTCTGGCACACGGACTGCATGATTACTCTCAAGCTACCGGATAACATCCACTGGGTACGACCCGTGGGTGGGCCTGACCGCCGGTGGATTTGCCCTCAGGACTCCGACGCTCCGCAACCTCTCTAAGCTCTGAGAGGGCCCACCACTCGTCGCAGCCCATGCACTCCCACCACCCGATGCCGTCGAGGTAGCGTAGCCAGCCGCCGCAGAGGGGACACATCAGCGCACCCATTTCTCGCATGCCTTGCACCAGCCGTAGCGGGCGCCTCTGGTAGGCCACCAGAACACTGGGCATCCGCACGTTGGGCAAAAGGGCTTCATCAGCGAGCCCTGGGTGTCCATTTCTCACATACCCTGCACCAGGCGTAGAGGCTGCCCCCAGCAGGCCAGGGGAACAACGGGTGTCCGCAGGTCAAGCAGTAGAGTATCATCCTACCTTCACCAAGGTCTCAAACCTCACGTAGCGCTGACAGGCCCAGCAGAAGACCCAGAAACCAGTGCTCGGATAAGGTCGTAGCGGCCACGCACAGTGCGGGCAGACCAATACCGCCATGCGTCCCTCCAGAGTCGAAATGAGATGCTCAGGCCGCAGCCCCTGCATTCGAGATAGCGACGCCCACCGTAGGGCATCAGCGGACCTCCACACTCAGGACAAGTCATAGACAACCTTTAAACAGTCTTTATAGGACTAACAGACTGGGCCTTACTTCAGTTTTTCGTAAGGTGCCGTTTTTCTGTGTACTCTGTAGCACATAGCGCCCACGTCTTACCAGATGCGAAATCAACTGTTCGGTCTATAAGACGTCACCCCCATGTACTAAGTAATACTATAGGGGCCCCGGATGACCGGGCGGCGGCAGCCCATGCACTGGTGCCAGCTCATGACGTTCCAGCAGGGACCACAGGCGATGAGCCAGATGCGAACGGGCCCGCCACAGCAAAGACAGTAAGCTAGAGGGTCCCGGCCTTCATGGCCTGGGTGGCTCCTGCTGCCTTGCCCCTGGGGTTCGGGCCCTTGTCGGCCATCCACTTCGCTGTTGCTCTCCTGCGGCGCCTAGTCCGGCCCTGCCGCTTTCGCTCCCAATGGCCCCGCTCGCTATTAGTATAGCAGAAGGCCGAGCAGTAGTCGACGTGGAGACGCACCTTGGCCCCCTCGACGGGCTCGTAGGCAAAGCCGTCCTGCTCGAAGTGCCCATAGACAGCTCTCCTGCAGCTCAGGAACCGGACGAACATCTCGTCCGTGCGGCCACAGCAGCGGCACTGGCGCCTTCCCCTCACCCGGCCGTGGGGGCTCATACGCGGGCAGAGACCTTTATGGATGACCGGGAGGCCCCTTTGAGTTGAGCAGGGCTCGCAGGGGGTCGGTAGCAGCTCTTTCTGGCCTCTAACATGCACGGGGCACCCCCTTTAGGTTTCTCTTTGCTCGACCAGCGCTTGGCGGGAACCGCTTGGTCGGCAAAAGCCCGTTCTCCTCTTGGAGCTCAAGGTTCATCAGAGCGGTCTCTATGTATACGACGCGGACGAGCTTCGACTGCTGCGCAGGAACGAGTTCCGTCACCTTCCCCGTTTCCGCGATGCCGAGAATCCCCATGGCAAGCCCAGGAGCCTCTGGCCATCGAGCCCGGGTCTCTTTCTCTTGCTTTTTGCGAATGGCGGCCATCCGCCGCGCCACTTTCAGCGGCAGCGCGACGTATGCGAAGTCAGCGCCAAAGCCGTAGCAAACAGCCTGCCACAACGCCCGCCGCCAGTCTTGTACCTTCACTTCGACTGCAATGGTTTTTCCGTCCGGCTGGATAGCGTACACGTCACAGGTCTTTCCGCCGATAGGGACTTCCGTAGCCACCCGACACCCGCGTTCCCGGAAATGCTCTATCAGAGGGGCGGTCAGCTCTTCCTCACGCATCTCTGTGCCTCCAGGTACTCCCGGCGGCGCCAGGACCAGCGCCCTGGGGCCACCCAGACTCCAGGGCAGGTGTGTATGAGCGGCAGCCAGGGAGACAGCGTCGCTCCCCACGGACCTGCTTCCTGGTAGCGCCCGAGGTAGAGGCATTGCAGCGTCTTCGGCCTCTCAGCGACGACCAGCCACAGCCGCCTGGTGTTTCCGTAGGCGGCCCTGGGCCTCTCGGGCTTCTTGTCGATAGCCAGATATGGGGTTTTCAGATACATCTCGCACCTCCTACTCTCAGTGTACCCTGTGGTCGCCCAGTTGTCAAGCCTTATCCGTCTTACAGTAATACATGGGGGTTACTGGTTATGATTTCATCATTTCAATGGGATTGTCAAGTTTGAGACTGCGAAGAGAGGTTAAACCCCCATCACCGCAACCACCTGAATCCGAAACGACACCGTTGAGATAAACATATCGTCGCCGTGGCCGACAATCAGCCAGTCGGCAGCGCTGCGGCAGTCGAACGCAACGGGGAATGTGGCTCGTACCCGCCCTAGCTGCCTCGCAAGGCGATTCCTCTCTCTTAGGGCCGCCTAAGTCGCACCCTGGCCGTCCATCGGGGTCTTCGGCAGCCCTAAGTCGCATGCTGATGGCCTGATTGGGCGCCTAAGAGCCAATATGGGAGCCATCGAGGCCATCGAAGCGGCCTATCAGACCCCTTGGACCCATCGAAGTCCTCGATACCGGGGTAAATCTAGGTAGACAGGGGTTCAGGACTCCTGTACCCTAGCCGATGATAGGGTCAGAGGCGACACTATGACGGACACAAGACCTAGACCATCCGAATCCACGCATCCGAACCAGCTATCTCATGGCAAGGTAGAGGTGCTCTACAGCGCGGGCGGCGACCGGGCCTTCGGTGGCTCGTTCACTATCAATCGCAGTCCGCTCGCGGCTGGCGCCAACTACACCCTGCGACTGCCAGAACCCGACACCTACGCAGACAAGCTCGCAGCACTCCATGAGTATGCACATTACATCCTATGCGTGCATGGTGGGCGCAACTACGAACCGCGTGGCTATGGGCATGACGCGCACGAGACACTCGAAGAGGAGTCGCTTGCGTGGGCGCTCGTCCTGCGATGGGTGCGGGCGCCATTGAGGACTACGCGGCATATCATCGGCGACCCTGACCGGCGACTCCGAGCCTATGTCGGACAGTGGGGCAACGTACACTCCGGCAGAGAAAGCCTGAGGGTCACTCTTCGATGGCTTCAGGCTGCCGTCAAAGTGGTCGATACTATCTACGAGACCGGCGAGTGGCCTGGGCCGAAGGATAGGTGGATTGAAGCGCCAGAGTGAAAGGGGATAGCATGTTCTACCGCACCGTGGTCCAAGTGGAGATACTTAGCCGTGGACAACTGCCGGAACACCCGTCACTGGAGTACATAGCCCACGAAATCACCGAGGGTGATTGCTCCGGCACCGTCCGTCGAACCGTCGAAGAACAGGTGGACGGCCCAGCGATGGCAGGGCTGCTGCTTGAGCAAGGCAGCGACCCCCTGTTCTTGGGCCTGACTGAGGATGGACGGGAAGCCTAACCGTATCGTTTCCCCTGCGACCCTCGCTCGGCTTGCCTGGGCGGGGGCTGACGGAGAAGCGAAAGGGGATAGCATGGTCAAGTGTAACGAGGTTCTACACGCCTGGGACGGCTCTGAGAGATTCGTCTGTAGGGCCGAACGGTTCACCGAGCACACGCACGCCGAGCTCATGCCCTACATCGAGCCGCTTGCAGCCGATGCTCAAGTGACCGACGAGGACGAGTATGGCTGCATATTCCTCGTTGACGAGGGGCACAACAGGAAGGGGGCCTAGCATGGACAGGGACAAGGACACAAAGCCGAAGGCCAGCAAGTACCAGCTACGAGCGCGGATGACCCTGGAGGCGACTCACAAGCGCCATCAGCCGCCCGTGCATGGGTGCTCGCTGTGTGAGAGGGAAGGGAGACTCGCATGAGTATCGAGCGTTTGCGCGAAGGCCGCTGCCCTGTCTGCGGCAAGGAATCACTGGAGGATACAGAGACAGGCTCCGCGGTGTACGCCGAGACTGCGGCGGAATACGCTCGCCGCTATGTCTCATGTGGCTGGGGCTGCGGCGAGTGGCTGATGCCCCCGGAGGCGAAAGTATGCTAGTCAAACAGGCAACCCAAGCGGACATCGTACAGGCAGCCGTGGGCGCGGGTGTGCGCGTGGAGAACCTGCGCGGCGCTGGCCGAGGCTACCGCTTCACGCTCGGCCTCATGCACGGCGGCCTCTACCAGCGGCGCTCGTACAAGGGGCGACGTGTCCATGCGGTATGCTATCATGGACGCCTGGCGTTCTACCGGGCGCTCTACACCTATGCGCCCGAGGCCATCGTGCAGACCGCCGTGGCAACGTACCGGAGTGCCAATGAGTTGGAGGCCTGCAAAGGAGAGGCTGCCGGGCGCAACGTCGGGTCGCTCGCGGAGCCGCTGTTCTACAACGAGGCTTGCGACTGCCACTCGCGGCCTGACTCATTCAAGGGCCGCGTCGAGAGGGGTACGTGACCCTCTTTTCGAAGGGAGCATAGAGGATGCAACGGAACATACTACTAAAGCTGGACCACCTCACCACGCGAGCCCTTGTCCAGGTGGACCAATGGGACCGCATGGAGGGCGGGAAGGGGCCTGACCCTGAACACTTGCGCGAGCGGGCGACTACGCTCATCGACATTCTGCGGGCGCTCGTGCGGGCCGTCTACGCGGAGGAGGCATAGCATGGGCCGGACAACAGCAGCAGGCTACGCCGAGTGCGTGGTGGAGGGGCTAGTACCCCTCCGCGTAGTCATCGAGACACACCTTCAGCACAATCACTTCCCGCCCGTGGGTGCCATATGGGTACAACCTTGCCTCGATGCTATCCGGGCGGCCAACGCGGATGACTTCGACCGTGCTATCATGGGGGCGCACGGCCGCACCCTGCCCGCGTTCAAGATTCTAGAGGGGCTCCATTTGGAGTCGTTCATCGGATTGGAGGAATAGCATGACCACAAACGCGGACAGAATCGAGGCGCTGATAGACCACCTGGACCACATCCGAGAGGACGTAGAGGAGCTTGATTCCTACCGCGTACACGGCGACTGGACCTTGGCCGCTCAGCGTGTACTACTGGATGCAGTCTGTGCGCTCGACGCCCGCTGCATCGCCATCGAGACCGCCCTGGAGCGGCTCTATGAGAAGGGAGACTAGCATGACCACCACACGAACATGCCCCGGATGCAACCGAGTACTCCGCATCGACGCAAGCCTGGCGCCGCTGCTGCCAAAGGGTCAGCTTACCTGCCGGTACTGCGGCGCGGTAGTCCGATGAGACAGGCGGAGGTGCTAGACCTCATGCGCCAGGGCTGGACGCTGAGCCACAAGGCACCAGCCCGGGGCCAGGCCGCCGAACCCTACCAGATTCACCGGAACGAGGTCAGCCGCAACGTGCCAACCAAGGTGGTCATGGCCCTGGTGGGGGCCGGGCTCATCGAGGGTAGCAAGCGGTTCGAGCCGGTACGCTACTTCAAGCTGACCGACGAGGGGAGCTGACGGGGCCATGACTTGCTCACGCTCACCGCTCCGTGAACTTGCCGAAAGCCAACCGCCTCTGCCTCGCTATGTCGTGTTGGCGCTCGTCCATCGAGGTAAGCCAATGTGGATTGTCCAGTGCCTCATGGGTTCTGCAATGGACAATACCCCCATCGATGATGACGTGTACGCTGCCAGTGATGCAGCAGGCGCCCTGCGAGCACGTGGCGTAGAGGCACGGGCGTTTGAGCTAGTGCCAGTAGGGCCATGAATTGCCCACGCTGCGTTGGCGGCCAGCTCGACGTTGACGACGACGGGCTCTATTGCCTACAATGTGGCTGGCACCTGTGGCTGAACCCGTATGAGCACCTGAGAGCGCAAAGGTGGCCCCCGGTAGGCTGCCTGGTGAGAAGGAGAAGAGAGGAGCGAGAGTGGTGCTAGAGAAGCTAATCCGTCTGTTGACTAGGCCAAAGGGACCATCGGAGGCGAAAAGAGGGACGCTAGCGCTCTCCTTCCGCTGCGACCCGCTGGACCCCTGGTATGGCGAGTTGAACGAGGATGACTCGGAGAGGAGACAGCATGAGTCAGAAACCGATTCACGGATTTGACGGGCCAATCGACGAGCAGGTGCGTCATGGCTGGCGCACATACTCCGTAACCCGCGAGTTTGCTCTAGAGGGTGGCTACGGGGTCGTGTGGGAGGGCCCGGAGCACCTGGCCCAGTGTGGGAAGGGCTTCGACGACAAGGCCCGCGCTGCCGAAGCACATGAGGCGTGCGTGAAGCACGTCAAGGCGGGCGAGTGCTCGTGCGGCATCTATGCCTACAAGGAGCCGCCGGAGCCGCCCGGCCAGGTCATGGTGGACGTGGTGCTCTGGGGCCTGGTCGAGCACGGGGACCGGGGCGCTCGCTCCACCCACGCTCGCATCGAGGCCATCTTCGTGAAGCCCCCCGTCTGCGCCTGGCATGGCATGGTGAAGGACGAGGACGGCCCGGCTCACGAGTGCCAGGGTACTACCTTGTGGGCGTTGAACCCCGACAAGTGGCGCCAGTGGTTCCCTGCATGCGAGGCTATCCTGAAGGAGATTCAGGAGAACATCTCCGACATCACCATCGGGACCCTGAGCATGGAGGACTTCATCGCCCGCCTGATAGAGCGCTACAAGTGTCCGGTCATCGTAGGGTGGCCGGAGCCGAGGCAGGTAGCGGCAGGATGGTTCGAGGGCAAGAGGGAGGCTCCTGGTGCCTAAGCTGTGCTACTCCTGGACCGCCTGGTGTCCAGGTTGTGGCTTCCCGGGACAGGGAGGGGGCCGTCTATGTTCTGGTGTCTACCCGACAGAGCCACAAGTTGCGTTGGACCCTCCTGAAGGCTATCCGTCTCCTGATGGGGTGAGATGGGACGTGGTATACTATTTGGGAAGGTGTTGCCACTCGTGCGGCCGAACCTGGAGAGTGAGGGACCCCAATGGGCCAGATAGGTAAGAAGCAAGGCATCATCACTGTGGTCGAGCCCCTGAAGGCTCCGCTGGTCATTCCGCTGCCTGTGCCAGAGAAGGTGAAGGTGGAGGAGACCGAGAAGGTGGCCGTGAGCGTCCCTAGGAAGTAAATACCTTAGTACATGGGCGCTACGTCTTACAGACCGAACATTTAGGGTCTCATCTATCTGCTAGGCCACGGCCTATAGAGGCCGTCTATGAGGAGGCGACGTGAACTCTCTCCTGTTTCTACTCTGGTGCTCAGGCTGTGGTCACCCACGGGTGCCGGTTGATGGCATCCCCAGCATTGTTGCAAGTGGAGCAACGGGGTGGTACTGCCGCCTATGTGGCCGCGAGTGGGAGGCAAAGTTTCCAGAGAGGAGGTGACACATGGACCCCAAGATAACCATTCTGCTCATCCAGGCCAGGGACCTCGTTGAGGATGCCCTGGGCTACAAGCTGCTGGACCTGAACACAGCCCGCACCCTGGCTGATGTCCTGGAGCGCACTGTCATCGAGTTGCAGGGCGGTCATGCAGCCTACTGCGACAACGAGGATTGCCCGTGCCGCGTGCGCGGGAGAGAGGAGCAACGGTGATGCTATATAACTACTGGCGTCGGGTCCGGCAGCTAGTCCGCTGGCTGCGGGATGACTGGCAGGACTACCCTGGCGGGGTGCGCCGCCGCTTCCGTACTGGGAGAGAGGAGGAGCGATGACCCCCATGATGAAGTTTGCAGACGAAGTGACCCTTGAGCAGCGGCTGCAGCGGTCCAAGCTGTTCAGCATCAGCTTCCCCCTGGGGGACCGCATCATCGAGCTGGACGGTGAGAAGGTCAAGCAGATGGGCATGTTTGCTGGCTCAGTCATCATCCTGATGGAAGATGAGACCATCTGGCAGGTGCCAGGGAACAACCTTGTGGCCGTCTACCGGCCGAGAGAGGAAGGCGAAAGTGAAGCAGAAACCCCCGATGAGGGAACCGAGGGAGCAGGAGACAGGACCGAGTCGCCGGGCGATGCGTAACCTGGTACGCTGGCGCCGGTTTAAGCAGACGGGGCATTTTCATGGACGCTAGAAACCAGTGGTGCTGTGCCTGTGGCGCACCTGTTGACCAGCGACTCCGGTTCAGGCCATGCAACGGTAGGTGTCGTGGCTGCTACGATGACTCTCATCGCGCAGCCCTGAAACTGATGCTGAAGGAAATACGGCGTGACATGCTAGGAGGAGGGCACTTCCGTGAACGATAGAGGGCTACTTGACCATGTCCTTTGGCAGCAGGCCATCATACAGCAACTGCGGTTTAGGCTGTCTAGTCACCGCCAGTGGTGCCACGGTTGTGGCTCACCCTTGGCCCTCGACGCAGAGTGCATGACCTGCCTTCGGGCTCGGCATGGCCCCTTCTTCGCAATCCAGGCTGAGCCTGCTCCTTCTTCCCGGCTGTGGCTGGGGGCCAAAGACCGTGGGTAGGAGAGGCCGGGCCTACCACCAGTGGTGTCGGGTATGCGGCATCCCCTACTGTATGGACGGCGAGTGCATGACCTGCCGCTTGTTTGGGCGCTCAGAAGCGCTCAAAGCAATTTGGAGGGAGGTTCGACGTGGACGATGAACCTAAGCTGGCGGGCTGGGCTCGTCGTCGGGGACCTCCCGAGTCTCCCCATCAACCACCTCGGGCGCATCGGTGCCAGTGTGGTCAGGAGGCGGTTGCTCAGATTGGCCAGGAGTGGAAGTGCTGGGCGTGTTGGGGGCAAGCCCCCGTTGTTTCAGCTCCTCAATCACCGAAGGAGGCACGTCCTGACCGGCCTCAATCGCCAGCCGCGCAAGCTGGTCGGGAAGGAGGTGGACGTGGCCGACGACGCCGCCGTGCTTTACATGCTCGGCCAGCTCGCCCTCGCGCTTGAGGATGTCTTCGGAGGCACGCATGCGTGTGGCCCAGTTTGGGGCTTCGACCAAGGTGGTGAACCCGTGCTCACACTCTGGGCAGACCACATCTACCTTGAGGGGCTTGTCGGCGTCGAGGGCATCACCGAGGGTCTCGGCGGCCTTTGGCAGCAGGGTAGAGAGGATGGAGCGGCCTGCCTTCACGGCGTCCGAGTAGAGGTCGTCATATGCCTTGCGAAATGCTTTGTTGCCACGGAGCCAATAGGTGAGTTGGTTCGAGGTGATGCCTGCCTCCGCCAGCGCATCCCGGGGGTTGGGGCAGATAGCCAGTGCTCCGAGGGTCTTGCGCTGCAACAGAGTCAGGCCAGATGCGTCGCGCTCGGCAAGGGCTCGGCTAGTCAGACTGTCCTCAGCCATCGACGGCTCTCCTCACCTTGGCCAGCTCACCCCCGGCCATGGTCACGAGAAAGGGGGTCTGAAGGGCAGCAGCTAGCCGCCGGTATTTTGGAGGCACAACATCATCAAGAGGCGAACTCCCTTTGCCTGTCACGGCTAGCTGCAGGCACTCACTCGCTTGGATGGAGTTGGTTAGGAACGCGATGAAGCTACATGCTGTCTTGAACATCACCCCCAGTGTACCAGACTTGGCGCTTGGGGACCAGCGTGGTACACTGTAGATAGGGAGAGGAGGCATCATGAACACAGTCCTCGTGCGAGAGTACAGTACCGACCTGGACCGCCTGGAGGCCGCCCTGACAGCAGGCGGCATGTTTGGCGACTGGCGAATCTTAGCTCGTACCCATGGTGGTATCATCCGACGCCGATTGTGCGTGCTGCCACCGCCGTTGGGCTTGCAAGGGCAAGATGCCCTGGAGTATGTGACGGCCCCAGATAAGGTGCTTCTCAAGCCTCAGCCGCTGCTCAGGCGACTGGGCCTGGCGTTGGCCGCGCTCCTCGGGCGTCGCATCTTGGTGCAGGTAGACCGGGCTGCCTTCATGGAGGAGGTAGCAGAGTGGCGGAAGCAGACCCGTGCCGACTAACCAGCCAGCCACCGGGTATCCGAGTGTAACCATAGGCTTCCTCATCGAGCTGCGGAGGCGCTCCCAGGCAAAGGGGCTTGTCTGTATGTGGTGTTGCTGGTGCAGCTTCCCTTTCACCGCCGGGACGTGGTGTAATGCCTGCCGGACGGAGCGGAGAGGGGTGGCCCTGTGACAACTCGCCATCCGGCCGAAGACTGTACCCGCTGCAGGCTAGGCACCCTAGAAGTGGCTTGCCCGCCCCGGACCCGCGAGGGCGAGACCTGCAACCGCTGCGGAGGGACGGGGAAGAGGCAGCACCGCACGCATGTGATTTGGGGCGAGGGGCCGGTGCCCTGTGACGTGCTCTATCTGGGCGAGGCCCCCGGCTACCAGGAGGACATTCATGGACGGCCTTTCTACCCCGACGCCCCGGCCGGTCGTGTCCTTCGGACTCTCGTTGCGGAGGTTGACCTTCCGGGCTACTTTACGAACCCCGTCAAGTGTCGTCCACCTGACAATAAACTTGCGAACTACCCCGACGCTCTGCCTGCTTGCCGGGAATGGCTCGACATGGAGCTGTCTGCTGTGCAACCAAAGGTCATCGTGGCTCTTGGAAAGACCAGTGGTTCGATATGGTTCCCCGGCTGTTCGGCTACAGAGATGTCCAGCCTGGCACGGGCCCTTCCTGATGGCCAGGTTATTGTGGGGGCTTTTCACCCCTCCTACGTGGCCAGGGGGGTCGACCCGACAGCGAGGCCCAGTCTGGTGAGGAGTTTGCAGAGAGCGAAGGAGTTGCTGGAGGAGGTGCGGTGAGGCGGACGTACGGCCTCGGACCCTTCATGCCATCCAGCTTCCCACCTGCGGGGCTGCCGCGTCTGTGGTGCCCGTTGTGTGGCTGCCCGCGTCTCATGCTGACAGTTGAGCAGGTCCGTGAGACCACCTGGCTTCTACATTGCCACGGCTGCATGACTTTGCTAGTCAGCGTCTGTTTGGTCTGAGGTAATCATGAAGTGGTGTCCTGAGTGCGGAGGCCCCCTGGAGATTCAGCGGACAGGTCTTGCCGTCCTCCGAGTCGAGTGTCACGGTATGCGCTATGAGGTCTTGGCGCCTGCGTCCTTTGGGCTGGCTTGGGTGCTTGGGAGAGTCGCAGAAATACATAGACTGCAGGAGCTACTCGACCGTGAAAACCAACTCTCAGCTTAGAGCACACTGGCGGTGGTGGTATGGCCAGAAGAACACGCCCTGGCTATGGCGGCGGCGGCAGACCTTGCTCGTCCGGCTCATGGCATGCGAGGGAGTCCTGCGCGACCGAGGACATGGCATCCTGCCCTTGCCCATGCTCGAAGCGCTGAAGGTGATGAGCAAATGATATGCCCGAAGTGCAGAGGCCCTGACGTATTCCCTTGCTGGACAATCTCATCCTCCGAGGAGCCGAGGGCCTCGTGGGCCTGTGAGACATGCAAGGCCGCATGGCCGCGAACGCTCCGGGCGCCACACCCGGTAGTGTTGGGAGCACTGAGCCGATGACCCGGGCTGCCTGGTGGCCGATGTGGTGCATCTACTGCGGGGCCCCGAGGGCCTGGGTTGGCATGGCTGCTGGGGGCAGCACGTGGTACTGCTGCGCGGGGTGCAGGGTGAGGGTGCGCATATGAGATACTGCCCAGAGTGCGGAGCCCCGACGACCCTCTGGGACCCCGAGGGGCCGATGTATTGCCGCTCCTGCGGCTGGGATGAAACGTATGAGAAATACTATTACTCGTTACTGCGCGGCCTGCGGCGCTCCCGCTTGGCGCGGGCTGACCTACTGGCCATGCCACCAATGCGGGTCACCTAGCAGAGGGGCACATGAACCTAATCGACATCGCTGCTCTTACACAAGCCCCAGTCGACGTTGCGACATATGCGGACGCCTTAGGATTGTCTGGTCACATCATCCCGCCCGAAAGACGTGAGGCTGTGCTGCGGGCCCTCGTGGCTCGTGGCGAGGCCCACACTATCTTCACCGGGCCTGAGGGCCTAGACTTCTGGTTGCTGGCACCCGCCTCCGTAGAAGTCATCATGCGCCCTGACGGAGTTGAACTCCCGGCCCGGGCCCGCCTCCCATTGGTGCCATACCTGATGGTGCAGGCGGGCGTGCCGAGAGGGGAGGCTGTTGCCTGCGCCCGAACGCCTCCGAAGACGGAGCGGGCGAGGGCCTGGGGGCCCTACCAGGCCGCGCTGGCCAGGGCCCAAGAGTGGGAGGGTTCTTCAACTTGTGACTCCCTCACCGGCCTCCTCACCCTCGGCATCGAGACAGAGGCACCTACCGGCGAGCCCTACGTGGTGCCTCCGACGCCCTACCAGTACAAGATAGCAGCCGACCCGCTCACCCTGGTGGAAGTCGGCCGTGCCCTCGGCCGTTTCCGAGAGAACGGCCAGCGGGTCGGGATTGACACAGAGGGTACGGGGGTGGACAGCTCGCGTGCTGTCCTTGTGGGTATCGGGCTCAGCTTCGGCGACGTGTGCTACTACTGCCCCGTCGACGCTTGCGATGGGCTTATCCTTGACATACTGCGGAAGCACATTGACGGCCTCCGGTACGTGGCACACAACGCCAAGTATGACTACAAGATGCTCAAGAGGCGAGGCGTTCCCATGGAGCACGCTGTCCTGGCAGGCGATGGCGTGATTGCTGCCTACATTCTGGCCTACGTCGACGTGCATACCGGACAGCCTGAGCCGAAGGGCCTGAAGTACCTTATCCAGAAGTTCTTCGATTGGCAGCAGCCCAGCTTCGAGGCCCTGCTGGAGCAGCACCAGGCCAAGACCGTCTATGACATCCCGGTGCAGGCTGTGGGCGCCTACTGCTGCGGCGACGCCTACTACGCTGACCTGGTGGAAACCGAGCTGCTCAGTGAGATGACTCCCAGGCAACGGGAAATCTACGAGCAAATCGAGCTGCCTACAGTGACCATCCTTGCAGAGATGGAGCTGCAGGGCGTGTGCGTGGACTACGTCGAGGCCGCCCGCCGGGCCAAGACCCAGGGCCAGGAGGTTGAGGGGTACGAGGCTGCACTGCGGCAGCAGGCCCGGGACGCCGGGTGGTCAAAGGCGCTCTCGAAGTCCTGTCCAGCACACTCTCGCAAGCGAGTCGACTTCGAAGCATGCGAGCAGTGCGACGAGAGGGGTAAGGTTCTTGTTGACCAGCCATTCAGCCCGGGCTCGCCGCAGCAGGTAGGCCAAGTCCTCTATCAGCAGTACGGCTTGCCCACCATCAAGGTCAGCGAGAAGACCAGGGAGCCTTCGACTGATTCCTTCACTATCCTCCGGCTGCGAGAGATGACCAAGGGCCCGGCTGTCGAGTTCCTCAGTGACCTCACGCGCTGGCGCAAGGAGGACAAGGAGAAGGGCACCTACCTGGGTGCCTGGATAGAGACTGCTGAGGCCCTGGCCGACGGCAGCTTTCGCATCTACACGAACCTGAACCAGACCGTGGTGGAGTCGGGGCGTCTCAGCAGCTCGGAGCTGAACCTGCAGAACGTGCCGCCGCGCATCCGTGACTTGGTCGTCCCACCGCCCGGGTTCCTCATCTGGGGGTTCGACTACTCGCAGCTTGAGCTTCGCATCATGGCCTTTGCCTCCGGGTGCGAGGCCCTCATCGATGCCTTCCGCCGTGGGGTTGATGCCCACGCTACTACAGCCTGGCGCGTCTTTGGCATCCCGGAGTCCCAGGTCCGGGAGCACCCCGAGATTCGACGCCGGGCTAAGGCGCTCAACTTCGGCGTAGGCTATGGTGCCCAGGGTGACAAGGTCCATGAGATGCTGCTGAAGGCCGCGCTGCTGGAGCCTGACTTGGCCATGGAGGTGCCCAGCGTGACGGAGTGCCGCCACATGGTCGCTGAGTTCTACAAGGCTTACCCCGAACTCGTAGACTGGAAGTACCGCGTCGTCGAGGCAACCAAGCAGTATGGCTACAGCCGCACGCTGTATGGGCGCCGCCGCTACCTGCCTCACATTACGCATCCAAACAGGGAGCTGCGGGAGCATGCAGCCCGGCAGGCTGTCAACCATGTCATCCAGGGGACGGCCGGTGACTTCGTCAAGGTGGCAGGCATTGCTATCGCCCGGGAGATGAAGCGGTACGAGGCCAACCTGGTGCTGCAGGTTCATGACGAGTTGTGGGGGTACATTAGAAAGGTTCACGCCCGCGTGCAGGAGTGGCTGGAGGTGGTCGAGCGCTGTGCTGTGCTTGACCAGCCCTTCGCGCCTGTGCCTGTGGAGGCGAAGGTGAAGGCTGTGGAGTCATGGGCAGAACTGAAGTGACGTGGCCGTGGTGCCCAGCCTGCGCCAGCCCTTATGTGTGGTTACGTATTTTCTTCCTTTGCAACGAATGCCACCACGAATGGGGCAAGAGAGGGAGTCATGGGCAGAATTGAAGTAGCAGCAACGCCTTGGTGTCCTGTCTGTGGCTCGCCCCTGCATGGTTGCCGGTCTGGTTACTTGGCCGCCTACTACGTTCGAGAGTACGGGGCAGCCCAGCGCTGTTTCGAGCTATGGACCCTGGAGCAGGAGGCAGACCGTGAGCAGAGGTGAAGTGAGCGGCTGGTGTCCGATGTGCGGGTCACCCTGGCATGGCCCAATCTGGCTGCCACTAGCCTCGGGGCAGGTGCTGTTGTCCTGGTGGAACCTCGGTGGCCTCACCCAACTGCCTTACGCGCAGCGCTGCTTCTTTACCTGGCCTGGGCAGATACGGACGGTGTGGAGGAGAGATGGCTGACTTCAAGATTCACGAGCCAAAGCGCCGAGAGGTCCAGCGGCAGCACAAATGGCGCCACGGGCATGACCCCTCAGACGACGAGGCCACGCCCGAGAGCGGCTACGAGTACGTGACCCTCAAGCCTCCTGAGTCTTCGGCCCACGTCGAGGAGGAGCCTGGCGGCGGGCCTGACACTTGCATCCCCTGCCAGCGCTGCAAGGACACCTACCGAGCGGTTGCCTCGTGTACGGTGAAGGAGGCACTGGAGGCTAAGGGCGCTGACATGGCCGGGCTCCGGGCAGACTACCTAGCCCAGCGCATCGTCCGGCTCAAGTGTGTCTGTGGCCATGAAATGAGCATGCGAGAGGACGTGCTGCGGAGGGTGATGGGATGACTAAAGCCGAGGAGCTGAAGGAGTTTTGGTGTCCACGTTGTGGCTGTCCCGGGGCGTTCCTGACCCGCGTGTTCTTAATCAAGGCTGTGGGCGTCACCGAGGACGGCCTGCCTATGGAACGGGTTACGGAAACCAGTGAGGAGAGGGTCGTGTGCGTGACATGCTGATGACAAGCAGGCGCTGGTGCTACCGCTGTGGCTGCCCCATCTTCTCAGTGACAGTCAGCAGGAACTGGCCTAAGATGGCCTGTGATGCCTGCTTCCCGGCAGACCCGGCAACAATGGAGAAGAAATGAAAGAGAAGCTCCCAAGAACCTTATCCACAGCCTCGTCCGGGCATTGGTGTTCTGGCTGTGGACTTCCGCTATTGGCAGGCATCTGGCAGGTGTGGAGCCCCGGCGGCCCTCGGTGGTGCCTATCATGTGCCAACGACCGAGAGCCATGGGACGACCGAGAGCCGTGGGAGGAGGAGAGATGAACCGAAAGCAAAGGCGAAAGCTAGAAAGAGCAAAGCCCGTGTCAGCCCCCGAGGGCCTGCAGCACGCGACCATTGACCTGCGGCTGAAGGTGGCCCCGGCGCTCCGTGGGCCCAAGACCCGCGAGGCGTTCACGGCGCACGGCCGCACCGACTTCGAGTTGTGGGCCAACGTCATCGGCGAGATGCTGTCTCGCATGGGCTACACTAAGCCCAGCCTGGCTGTCGGTATGCTGCTCGACATGGTCAACCGCTGGCCTGATGAGCTGCGAGGCCTGCTGGCCGGGGGCATCGTCCGGGGGCTGGGCCTCCAGATGTTTACCCAGGAGGCCACGGTCTGCGACAAGTGCAAGGCCCAGGCTCTCGACCCCCGGGAGTTTAAGCACGAGGAGGGCTGCGAGGGTAAGGAGGAGACCCGGGAGCTGCTTCAGGCGGTCCTCGACCCGACCTACAACCCGCTGCCGATGCCAGAGAAGGGTGCCCCGCAGGACCTGAAGAAGTCGCCTGGTGGCCTGTATCTGCCCTGATGTGGTACACTGAAGGTGGAGGCGCATGACTTCGGAGGCGATTGTACCCCTGAACCCTCAACTGGCGTTGCCTCATCCCAAGGGCCATGAGTTGCGCACCTGGGTGGGTGACATCGGCGATGAGGACCTAAGCAACCTCATCTCTGTGACTGTACGTGTGCCTAAGGGAGACCTGGTCGTCATCGACGAGCTGATTCAGTACA
>Ga0209991_10000345_pt1 | contig 20703 bp, 43 predicted proteins | sample ChitaG_FD_183167 | JGI IMG/M metagenome (GOLD analysis project Ga0209991, IMG submission 183167) | Deep subsurface microbial communities from South Pacific Ocean to uncover new lineages of life (NeLLi) - Chile_00310 metaG (SPAdes)... | ecosystem: Environmental > Aquatic > Marine > Oceanic >... | reverse complement strand
TCATTTTGTTTTAATTTTCGTTTACATTCGCTTTTTAAACCTCTAATACCAAAATGACAATGAGTTTTATGATATTTACATTCTTTATTAAGAAATCCATTTATATGAGTGCAATAGCATTTCTTTTTCATAAGAATTTCTCCAAATATTTTAAAGGTTCTTTCTCAAGAACCATTTGTTGTAAGTGGTATAAATACGATTTTGTTATATCATATTTCCAAAATGCCTCAGCAAAGTCGTGAGAGAAAATAATACGATAATACCCATTATTTTTAAGTATGTCTGGAAAGACAACACATCCATAAGGATATCCTTTGGCTTTACAAATAGCTTTCTCTAATATTTTTATATCTTTCATTTTATTACCTCCGCTAAATTTAATTTCGCTACTAAACTCCATTTTCTTATGGGTTCATAGTTTCTATCATAGGAACACCAACTAATACCTGATTTTCTCCAAAGTGGAGCAATCTTCATCGCAAAATAAATATCTGTCTGATTGTAGAAATGATATGTGTAACTAAGCATTATTGTCCTCAGTTATTCTAATTTGATAGAAAAGTTACAATTACAAGATACTCTGTTCCAAGCGTTTATAGCATCTTCGGGATGCCCATCAAAATAACTTCCTCTTGCCCCACAATTTTTGCAAAAAACATAATCAAAATTTCTATGAAGTTCTACATCACCAGAGTTACAAAAAGGACAACCCTCTATTTTATTCTTTTTCATATTTTCCCCTCGATTATTTCTAATCCTCTTTCAACTACTCTCTGTTCAAATTTTTTCTCTTTACCATATTGTAAAAAAGCTTGTGCTGGGCTAATCCTCTCATTTATATTCCTATTCCTCGTTCTTTTAACCTTGATATAATCGTAATGCACGGTATAAGTGTAAGCCCCATTGAATTTCTGCTGTATCAATTCCCAGTCAAATTTGTCCTTTTCTTCTCTCTTGCAGTGGAAAATAACCTTGACAATCGCCTCACTAACCTCATCAGTATTCACATTTTTCAATTCATCAATGGTGCTAATGTCAAACTGTATCATTGGGCGAGTTTTCAGGCAGAAGAACTTGTGATTATTGCGAATAATGTTATCCTTGTTCTTTGTTATGTCCATATACAGCAGATATTTATGCTCGTTTCTTTCGGCAAAATCAATGTGGTCTATGCTCCCCAGATAGCACATAAATGGGTCTTTGTTCAGGATTTGGGCTTTGTGAATATGTCCACAAATGAAAGCATCAACACTCTCAGAAATACCCCGATTTGTAGCGAGGATTGCCTGTATTGAAATATCTTCGGCAGAAGCGAGGCTATACCCCAAAGCCCCTAATTTCGCCTCTCTGACTAAAATATGCCATAATTTGACCCTGATATTATCACGAGTGATGAATATATCCCCATTATTAAGCACCTGCACACCCTGTATGTTCAAGTTGCTGAACTCGTCAACAACCGATATGTTCTTATCAAAATCGTGCTTGCCCTTGAGTCCTGGTATCATAACGACCTTTATCTTGTTTTCCACGAACCGAAGAATCCAAGTTTCAAAAGCGTGCCTTTCAACATTTCTAGGTCGCTTATACTGGTAAATGTCGCCCGCTATCATAAGATAATTCGCCTTTTTGAGGATGGCAAAATCCAATATTTGCTTCATTACATTCAAAGTGTCCTTGAAGCGTCTGGAATAATCTATGTGCAAATCGGCTACGGCCACAATTTTTGACATTGAAACTCCTATTAAAGAACAGTATATTTTACCTGTCTTGCTGCTTTCCTTGCATCCTTTCGAGAAACCTTGCTTGAAGATTTGGCTCGGACTTTTCTGACCTTCTTTCTGGTTTTTAATAAGTCCAAGCTTACCACTGGTGCTTCCTTTACCTCCTCTATCTCAAACTCGGTTGCAAAATGGTGCTCTAAGGCTCGCCTAACATTGTCTTTCGTTAAGGTCGAACCCGAATTCCATGTAACTTTAAAAGTCTTTGTTGCCATTTTTACCTCCTTTTATCCAAGTCTTATTTCTAAAAATCTACTGCATAATCCCACCTGCATCACAAATATCCCATCAGCGGTTGTGTAAAAGTAAATACCAAATTCTGGTGCAACTGTTTTAAGTAGGGAATAATTCAAACTCATTTTTTCTCCTTTATATATGCTGTTTGTGCTTTACTATCAGGTGGATACATCTCTACCTTCGTTTTTACAAAACCTCTAATAATTCCTCTTATTGTTAGATACAATAGTTCCCACCAATAATTATGTTGGCAGGCATAAGCTCCCATCATACCACATCTTTTACAATAAGATTCTAACGTCTTTTTATTATGACAACTTGAACACCTATGATATATCTTAGGCATTTTTTGCTCCTCTCTTCTTCCATCGATGATACTCTTTCATAATTTCCTCAAAAGAAACTGGTCGGAAACCCCACATATCCACGCCAATATTAATTAAATCAGTGTGTTCCACTCCCTTATGTATTCTTTTGAACTTCCAAGCATTGTGAACATGACCGACAAAGTTTATGGGGAAGCTCAAATCTGCGTGTTCGGGATTATGAACCAAGTTAATCCGATGCCCTCCGAACTTAATAACCAACCTCTCTATTGGTGTCTTGCACCCATTGTTACAACTGTGGTTTCCACGAATATGAATAATCTTGCCATTCAATCGCCTTTCATAATCACTGGCTTTAATAGTCGTTCCCTCGCCTTTTTTACCACCAGCAGAATTCTTGAAATTGAAATCGCCGAGTTCGAAAACCAAATCGTCGGGCTTCACCCGCTCGTTCCAGTTTCGGATTAGGGTTCTGTCCATCTGTTCCAGAGACTTGAATGGGCGAGAGCAGTATTTTCGAATATTGTCGTGCGAAAAGTGTAAATCACTTGTGAACCATGTATTCATCTCTTTCTCCGATACTTCATTATTAAAAATATTATAACCCCCATCAATGTAAAAGGAAGCGAATTGGCTATCACTATGGAGTAATTTTTCAGCATCATATTTCCTGCAATGAACAAAATATAGGCGGTCAAACATATTGTAAAGAAAACCAAGCTCAAGCCACGAGTCTCTCTGGTTCTCAATAGTTTGAAAATCTGGGGCAAGCACTCAATAGCCCACAGAAGACCCGCAGTATATATGAGAATATCTGCTAATATTTTCATTTTTGCTTCCTTGTTAAATACTTTAATAAAATAGCTTCTAAAAATTTCATAGCAAAATCTATGCTTTTCCCCTCGTTGAAAATGACATCGGCTACCAATTTGGGTTTTTTATATTTTCTACCTGTATCTGGATTACAAGTATCGTAAATCCCAATCCATAATTCAGAAAGATTAAATATTTTTGTCTTCTTGGTTCTAAAATGTGTCCACTTAGTTCTGGTTTCATAACTTATTTCTACTAAATGAGTTCCACAGTTGCACTTAAATATCTTTTTCATATTACCGCTCCTCATCGACATACCACTCAATTCCCTGAAATCTTTGGTTATCATTAAAAATATGCTTTTCCATTTCAGATTTTTTAAACACTTTATGCCCACTTTTTTCATAGACAGCAAAATAGCTTAAATCGCCTAATGATTCTTTTAGAACTTTATTATTCCCATCTCTGCGAAAGATTATTTCCATTTTGGGATTAACCAATAATTTTCTTATTTTTGCCTTAGTCCAACCATCGCCTTTATAAAATCTTAATGTTAAACTAGCTACCACTATTCTCATATGTTTACCCGCAACTTTTTGGCCATTGCTCGCATAATCATAGTCATAGTCTCAATTAATTTCTGTGTATCTGTCATTTGTATACCCAGAAGAAAAAGCACATAAACTAATCTGGAGAGCAGAAAAGCGATTATAGCCAGCAAGATATTTCGTATGAATATGTTTATTTTCGTGAACGCTCCATAAGCCATTATACATTCCCTCCCTTAAACCTTTTCGGCATCTGCTTGATATTATCCAAGACATATTGAAGTAGCTTGGGACAGTTTTTATATCTCTTTTCTGCTTTCCTTCTCTTGTTCTTATATCTCCTGTTTTCAGCCCTGTAACTCTTTTGTGAGGGATGTTTTGCTCGATTTCCTATTCGCATCTATTTTTCCTTTCTGCTCTCCTTTAGTTCCTCGATTATCGCTTCTAAATCGTCTTTGAGCAAGATACAATAATTTGTTTTTCCCATCTTAAGCCAGAAGCAAGGTATTTCACTTTCTTCGTAAATAGCTTCATAGAAAATTTTTTCCAAGTCCTCTCTTTTGAGAGAATAACTCTTCTTGCCTGTAAATTTTGTTTCGATTAACCGCAGTTTGGATTTGACATCGCCCTTGTGATAGCCCGCACCGCTCATCGGCTGCCTCCTGCCTCCGACCTCCTTTGCAACTTGGTTTTCCTGTTTGATAGATTTCTTTCTGATTTTCTGCCTTTTTTTCTTATCGTAAAATAGTTTGGTAGTGGATTTTCGCTTCCAATCTGGGCATACCTCTGTCAAGAATATTCTGAAGTTATGCTTCTTGCAATAACTATCTTTGTTAAATTTGCAATTAGAGCAGGATTTATTCACGATCGAAATCCTCCCAAGTTATAGTCTTCAGAATTATTAATTTATCCTTATTATAAAACTTACCGCAATACATACAATATTTATAATAATCGCACTTGCATAAATACTCTTTGCAATAAGGGCAACCATATATGAGTAGTTTATTCTTCTTCATTTTATCTTCCAATAATTGTTGTATAGTTCTATAATAATATCTCCATGACATTTTTTTGGACGACAATAGCAACCTAATATTGCATCTTCTGGTAAATTATAAATGGCTTTTAAAACTTTAAAGTCAGTTTTAATATAATGCCTATATAAGTTAATAACCTCTTCTCTGTTTCCATCTCTACCTATTTTATAAGGATTACCAAAGATACTCCCTCTACCTATATAAACAGTATATTTTTCTTTATATCGATTAACTACTTTCATTTTCTGCTCCTCTAAACAGGGTTTTCTTTACATCGGTCTTAAGCTTGTGCACTATTTTAGGGTTAGTTTTTAGATATTCGATTAATTTAGCTTTGCCCTTAAATTTTTTCTTCTCAAAAGTATAAATAGCCCCAGCTCTTTTAATATACTCATAGAATATCCCATACTGGATAATGCTCGCATAGTTATCAACCGAGCCATCTCTGAAATAGATATTGAAAGTTCCTACTCGAAATGGTTCATAGGTTTTGTTCTTAACTGTTTTAAAGGCAGTAACTTGCCCGACAGTCTTTTTATTCACACCAGTTCCTTCTTGAATCCACTCTTTTCTGTTTAATCTGATTCTAATATCAGAGGCAAATCCAAGACCCTTTCCACCAGGTGTGATTTCAGGATTACCATAGCCTCCTATCTTCATTCTAATCTGGTTAATAAAGACTGCTATACATTTATTATGAGATTCTTTGTCCCCCAAATCTTTTGGTTGTAATGCTGAACGAACTTTGCGAATCATTTTATTATTTAATCTTGCTGCTACTCCCATCTGTTGGTCTTCTGCCTCGGTTTCTATTTCCACCAAAGGAGCCATTGAAGCTATTGAATCGATTACTATAATCCCCAATTCTCTGGTTCTAATCAATTTGTCAACAGTATTTACCACTTGCTCCGCTGAAGATGGTTGCGAGAAAATTAACTTATCAATGTCTACCCCTAATTTTTTTGCCCAGTCTAAATCCAAATTTTCCAAATCAATATAGGCAGCATCCCTGCCAAGCTTTTGAACTTCGGCAACCAATTTGAGTGTTGAAAATGTTTTGCCTGAAGATAATGGGCCGAATATCTCGATTATGCTCCCTTCGGGGATGCCTCCGCCTGTTGCCATATTAAGTGCGAAAGAGCCAGTGGAAACCCGTTTCTTCTTGGTATAGGCGCACTTTCCAAGCCGCATAACCGAGCCTGGGTATTGACGATTAATTTCGTTAATTATTTTTTCTAACTCTCCCATTTTATCTCCTTATTTCTCTGATGAATTAAATAAAGATAATACTGCTATAATCCAACCTATTACAAGTAAAGGTAGTGGCAAATAATTTTTAAAGTAGATGCTTACCCAAATCATTATAGTTAATTGTGGACAAGCTATAAATCCTAATAAATACCAGAACCAATGATATAGGCAAATGTTCATCTTATTTTTCCTTTTTCAATCTAAATTTGCTTTGTAGCCACTTAATATATTTTTTATCTCCATCACTTAACTTCCTCATTTTCTTTCCCAATAGCCAGCTTAGTAAGTCTATATTTCCCATTAGCTCCCCCCTAAATAAAGATATAAATCCTAATAGTCCACAGAGATATAGTTATATGAATCTCTCTACCTCTTGTTCGACGAAAATACTCAACCTGAATTCCCATCTGAGGAAACTGTCTTGTATGCTTATCATATCGGATACGCCCATACATCCTATTTTCTCCTCCTGCTGAATATCCCTTTCTTTTCCCTATCTCGCACATAAACGGTTCTGTCGATATACCTATTCACTGTTCCCACAATTTTGGGTTTAACATTCTCTGGTACACATTTAGGACAGTAAATATCCTGTTCCACAATTTCCCTCCCAGCAGTTTCTTTTACAACTTTAGGAGCCGAGGGAATAAGTTTAGGAATACCAGTAATGTTATCGATTTGCCTACTAAGATAGATATTGCGAAAAAGGTATTTTACATTTCTCGCCTTTGTTACTACCTTCTGTTGCTTCACTCCTTTTGGAGCAAGTCCGCAGGATTTGCAATAAAAACTCATATCTTTTTCTCCTTCAATTGCACTAATCTCTTATTGGTTATATCTACATACTCTTGTGAGATTTCAAAACCGATGAAGTTACGATGTAATTTTTTACAAGCGATTGCGGTAGTTCCACTACCAATAAATGGGTCTAATATAATACTTCCTTTGTCACTTGATTTCTCTATAAAAATTTCTAATAGTCCTAACGGTTTTTCTGTGGGATGCTTTAATCTTTTACTCGAAATTTTATCAAAATCTATAACATCCGAAATTCTTTTATTTCTGAGTAAGCTTCGTCCTTTGTGTCCAAATAATATTAATTCATGTTTTGGTGCATAACTTCCTCTTAAATCTCCACTTCCGTGATTATTTTTATTCCATACTATAAGATTTTTCATCTTAAAATATTTTTCAAATAGTTTTTTAAAGAAATCAATATTATGCCAACTACAAAATATATATATTGCAGTGTTCTTCTTAAGTATCCTATAGCTTTCTCTCATAAAGATTTCAATAAGTTCATTATTATCTTTATCGTCATTCTTTATATAATTAAATCTATCTTCTTTATTTTTTCTCCTATTGCTTCTATAATTTATTAAGTAGGGTGGGTCTGTGATAACTAAATCTATAGAACTATCTGGTATCGCTATCATTCCTTTTAAACAATCACAGCAATAAATTTTATTAAGTTTGGTCTTGAATTGTTCTAAAGTATATTGTTTCATTTCTTTTCCTTCAATCGTGCTATCAATGCCTTCCCTATAATCACCGCATCGGCTTCGTGATTTGATAATTTGGTCTCCTTGAAAAACTCCTCGCTAAACTTCTTATCGGCTCGGTAATCAAATTGCCCCTTTGTTATTTTCTTATCTCTATATTGCTGATACAGGTTTCCGATTTTGCCGTGATACTTGTAAAAAATCCTATCCTTAACTAATCCATATTCTCTAGCAATTTTCAGTTGGGTTTCTATCTTTTTGCAGTTTCCCTTGAGCTGCGAATATCCTCGTGCCTGTCTTGCCATAATGAAATGTGCCTCCTTATTAAACTTGCGATAGCAGAGATACTCAATCGCCCCAGCTAATCTTGATAGATGCTTAAATGTTTTCGCATTTTTTGCCATAAAAGTATCCTCAATAACTATCTCATCAATATTGTGTTTGATAGAATAGATATAAAAAGCCATCTCAATCATTTTCTGAACCTCGGTCTTGCCAGACAAGGTGAGCAGTTTCCGCCTCACCAGTCGCAGATTGTGGTCCAGTATGGCGATTCCGCAGTAATTCGTGTCCAAATCAAGTGCTAGGATTTTCATTTTATCTTTTTCTCAACAGTTATTATCGTGTCATTATGAAAACCACCGTGAGGAACCAATAATATTTCAACGATTTCAAATCCTCTATTTTTCCCAAAACCATTACTATTCCAGCCAAACGAAATTGCATATCCCCCCATTTTAATTTTAGGAGTAGCTATATCCTTAATCACAGACCAAAAATGAGAACTTGTATCAATTTGAGAAACCTTGCGATTTAAGTATTTATAGCATTCGGAAATCTGTCTTGGCGAATATGGCGGGTCAAACAAAACCCCTTCATATATACCTCTCATCTTTTTAATAAAGTCAACAGCCAATAAATGATATTTAGTTGGCATATCTGGGTTTATATCATTTGTAAATTCTGCTGGACTATTTTTTCCAGCTAAAGGGTCTATCCAACCTTTACCATTACCTACATATCTTTCTACTAATTCCTTTATTGGCTTAATAGTAAAAGTCCATTTATTAGGCATAGCCCATATTCTCTCTATTTTCACTTTAACTATACTCTCCTGCTTTTCTGGTGGGGCATCGCTTGGACACCCCACCGATTAAGCATTTTCAATTAGAAGGGAAGCTCTTCCTCGCTAATCTCTTCCCCTGGTTTATTGTCATCTACAAGTAAGGGTTCTTCCTCTTCCACAGGTCTGCGACGAGCGGGGGCTTTGCCCTTTCCCTTGTAAGGCTTGACCTTGGTAACATTCTGGTAAGTATTTTCCCCGACTTCCTTGTTGTCCAAAGAAATGAGGTAAACTTTGCCAGTCAAATCACCAAGTTTAACGCTCTCATCAACTTCCAAGGCTCTGCCTAGATGCTCGGATATGGTTACATACAAGTCAGCCTTCTCCGTAACAGTCTTATGAAGCGGAACTGAGCGATATGCCCTGCGGGTTTCGCCATCATATTCCTTGACCGTTTCATAGACAAAGTTGGCTCTCTGCCCCTTCTGGGTATTCTTGGACTTCACAGCGATTAGTTTTGCTGCCAGCCAAGTCCTTTCTGGCAGAAGATAATAGTCGCCACCCGAACCATCACTGACCTTGACCTCGAAGTTGGCAAGATCGTTATTGTCTTTTCTTTCAGCCATTTTCACACCTCCTTATCATTTATTTTTTGTTCCTTTATTACATTTCTAATTTCCCCTTCTGCGTATTTCATCAAACGATGGAATCTGTCCTCAAAATCATCATCTTCAAAAGCGTGTTGATAATTATATTCCTGTCCATTTACTCTGGTTTTTATTTTTAAGGTTTTAGTACCTCCATGATAAATAAATGGCTCTATTCTCACTTCTAAATAATGTATATGTTTCATTGGCTTCTCCTTATTTTTGTTCTTGATTTTTATCTTCTCGCACAAATTTTAGCGTTTCTCTGCACATAATAGAGGCATCCCCAAAGTCCCGACGCTTATTCACAAGCCAGTCCACCAGAATTTCGGCATTTACTCGTTCCTTCTGTAAAATTTGCCACTCCTTATTACCATGTGCTATTCTTAACTTTGCTGCCTCGCTTTTTTCGCCAGATTTAGATGTAAGCAGATTCAGTTTATTATTTCGTATTATCTTTATGTGCTGTTCATATCTTTTGGCTTTCGTTACCATATCTGTCAGTTTCATCTTGGCTTGCAGGAATAGCACATGTAACATCATGGCATCATTTTCTGGAATTATGCCATTTCTGGGAATTTTCTGCTCGACCTTCGAAATCCTCTTAATGTCATCAATCAGCTTAAGTTCCCTGATAATTCTGTCCAAGGTTTTCATATAAGCCTCCTATTCGCTTGTTGAGTGTTTTTTACAAACCCAAATTTTTTTATCTTTGTATTCTATTACTTTAAAATCTGTTCCAATAAGTTTTTTACAAAAAGGACATAATCCTTGCTCGCTTCGAGATAATATAATATCTTCTTTTACCATACTTAAATCTCCTATTTAATTTTTATACTTTTTAATGTCCTGATTAACGAGATGTTCCACGCCCTTTTGAAGCTGCTTGGAAACTTTCTTTACATCGTCGCCCTCATGGACTTCGGCTTCCAACGAGGCGAAGAACCGAGCCGATTCGTAGTTGCCCAGATTGATATTTTTTCCGAACCCACGAACAACTTTGGTTATCTTCATCTTATCCTCCTTCGTTCTTTTATTTCCTTCAGAGCCCTTTTTTCACAAATCTTACAGATTCCTCGCTTACTAACATCATTTCTAAAAATTGAATATCCATTTCCTTTGTGTTTTTTTCTATCCCAAATATAAAGTCCATCAAATCTATTCCATCCCCATTGACAAAGTGGTTCAGTCGGAGACATAATCAAATAATTTCCATCTTTATCTTTTTCTGCTCTATACAGATGGGTTTTTCGAAAGTCGTCTAGTTCCGATCTATCTACTCCTGTTATAAAACCTAATTTATTAAGTTTTGTTACATTCATTTTATTCTTCCTCGTTTTCATTATCCGAATCGTGCATAGAACCCCACTGCTCCCCGACTTTAATATCGGTGTCCAAAGGAACTCTGAATCCTTCTGGGGCTTTTGTCATTTCCTCTTTAAGAATCCCTGAAACTTTTTCAATCTCGTTATTTGGAACTTCGCTTACAATACTATCGTGAATAGTCAGCACAATTCTGGATTTGATATTCACCTTTAATCTCTTATATACCTCGACCATTTGCAAAGCAACAATGTCCGAAGCGGTTGACTGAACAGCAGTAGCTACGACTTTTCTTTCATCTTTTTCTGCTAACATCTTATCTCTATCATTAATATGAAACAATGGTCTTTTTCTCCCGAACCAGCTTTTGACATATTCGTGCCTTTTAGCACCACTTACCGCAGCTCTATTCCATCTAGAAGCCCTCGGATAAATCTGATTGAAATACCTTAACTGTTCTTCCGCTTCTTTCAATGTCAATTTATATTGCTCGGCGATGGCTTTTGCACCACGACCATAAGGTACGCCGAAAACAAATGGCTTGCTTTTATCACGCTGTTCTTTGGTAACATCTTCCTCTTTTGTCCTATACAATCTCGATGCTGTAATGGTATGAATGTCCTTCCCACTTTTAATATCAGCAATCATTCGTTGGTCTTGGGATAAGTGAGCCAAGACTCTGAACTCGATTTGTTTGCTATCGGCTTCCAATAATCTGTGTCCTTTTTTAGCTATGAAGCAGTCCCTAAAATCCTTGCCATATTCCTTCGGAACATTTTGGAGATTCGGTCTGCTCGATGAAATCCTTCCAGTTCGAGTAATGTGCTGATTATACTCCGTGTGTATCCTGTCGTTCTCATCCAAAGATTCAAGTGTGGGACAAATGTAAGTGTTATACATTTTCGTTAGTTGCTTATATTTAAGAATCAATTTTATAACGGGATGCTTTCCTTCCAATTTTTCCAGCGTCTTTTTATCTGTGGATAATGCTGTTCCCTTCTTGGTCTTTTCTGGTTTAGGCATTTTTAAAACATTATAGAATAATTCAGCCAATTGCTGATGCGATTTGAAGTTGAATTTTGGTCTCTCAACCTTGTCTAGATACTCCTTCAATGTGTGTCGCTTCTTAATTATTTTGGAATTTTTATACTTGGCTTTCTGCTTATCAACGAGCTTCTTATATTGCCTGTTCGTAACTGTCTTAATCGCTGGTAGAGAGTATAGTCTGGTTTCGGTTTTCCTCAAGTTGCGAGCATACTGGAATTTTAATAGGTCCAATTTTTTCCTATCAATCTGGACACCATTCAGCTCAATGTCTGCCAGCACTATGGATTCTGGGAGCATTATATTGTAGAGAACGAAATCCATCTTTTCTTTTGTAATCTGTGGTGCTAACTTGCGATAAATCCTGAAAGTGCAATCGGCATCCGCACAGGCATATTGCAATATATCGTCATAGTGTTCCTTGACATATTTCGGGTCGCCAAATTGCTTCGGGTCAACCTTTTCAGCATAGTTTCCCATATCTGTATAAGTCCAAGCCATTTCCTTTAATCCATGACTGTGCCGAGGCGATTCCATATTTAAGGAGTAATGGGCAAGCTGGGTATCGAACTCTATCGTGCTTTCTATGCCGAGATGATACTTGAACCATTGAATGTCATGCTTGCCATTTTGGTATATTTTCTTAACATTTGTTCTATCAAAATATTTGCGAAGCTCGCCCAAAATCCAGTTATACTGTTGGTTGCTCCAAATCCGCTTGCTATTTCTGTCCAAAATGGGCAGGACTATCCCCGTATTTTCTTTCCAGCTAAAAGATACACAAAGCAACTTGCCATTGTAAGGTCGCAATGAGGTCGATTCTGTGTCAATAGAATTCTCTTTAATCTGTTTTAGTCTTGAAAATAATAGTTTGACCTTTTTCATATCATTGCAAACGACATATTTTACAGGGGATGTCTTTCTCTTAACTCGCCCTTTGATTTTGCTTGCTGCTTTTACAAATTCCAGAACTCTGATGAACTTGTCCCTTATCTCGTTGTTCTGTGAATTTCTAATAATATAGCTTGGATGAATCAGAGGAATACAAGTAATCTGAAACTCCTCACTCCAAAATGGATGTCCCTGGTATTTGAGAGAACCAGTTTTGTTCAAAACCTGCTTCATAGCGACATTGCCGAGCAGACCGATTACATTGGGCTTGATAGCATTGATTTCGTTTACCAGAAATTCCCTGCAAGCCTTCATCTCTTTAGCAGTCGGAGTTCTGTTTTGGGGTGGTCGACATCGACAAACATTCTCTAAACGAATTTTGATTCGTTCTATTCCAGCTTCCTTCAAGCACCTATCGAGTTCCTGTCCCGCTTTTCCGCTAAATACTTCTCTTGTCCGAATTTCAATATCGCCAGGTGCTTCACCTATAAGCATAATCTTGGCATCTTTCGATCCCGAACCAGCAAGACAGTTTACCTTGTGCCTGCCATCGTTGGTGGCACTTGTCAAATGTAATGGGCATTTTGTGCAATGAATCGACATTAATTCTCCTTGAGGTTAATATATTCTATCTTCATATAAAGTAGCAATATTCTATCCATTTTTAATCGCTTTCTCTATACTTTTCTTTAAAATTTCTCCCTTATTCATTTATTTTCTCCAATTTCAAATAAGGAATAAATGCCAAACAAATCAAAGTTGCTCCGCTTGAGATGATTACATTGGCATTATATCCTAAATGGTCAAATATTACTCCTCCAAAGAAATTTCCTCCTCTAGCACAAAAGTTACTTACTGAGGTTACTAGTGCATAGAAGAAAGCTTCACTTCCAGTAGGTATAATTTTGACAAAGAAAGCCAATAAAGTCATAAAAGTAATACCTCCAAAAGCTCCAAAAGCAATATTATAGACTACAAGAAACCATTTATTAGGTAGGTATAGATAGAATAAATTAGTAATGGCTGAGAATATTACCATAAAATAAAGTAACTTCTTCATAGGAAATTTATAAGCCCATTTGTAATATAACATATAACCTATTACTCCTAATACTGTTCCCATGGCTCCTAAATATCCTAAGAACATCTTATCTACATGCAATGCTTCTCTTACCTTTATCATTAAAGCCGTTCCGAAAGAAGGACAAAATTGTAAACAAGCAATAAATGCTAATCCGAGTAATAGTCTTTTATTTGCTACTTTCTTAAAATTATTCTTAAATGTTTTTAAAATAGGAATTCTTTTAACTTTCTTAATAACTTTTTCTTTAAAATTCTTAGTTAAATAGATTAACATCCCTATTGGAAGTATCCCTGCAAGTCCGTAAGCCACTTTATAATTTATGTGTTCTGGAAAATGTTTAGCTATCCAAGCTCCTAGTAAGGATACTACTAATCCAGCAACTCCCAAACTAGTCCACTGTAATGCTTGTAATCTACCTTTTAAATTTTGTTTTTGTTCTGTAATAACCATTTCTCTATCTACTGTAACATCCGCAAAAGCTATACATATATTAATTAGGATACCTGTTATTATTAAAGACATGAGATTAAAGCCAAATAAAACAATATATAAATACATTAATAGTAGTGCAACATAACTTCCTTTTAAATAGTAAGTAGTTCGTTTTCCTTTTATACTTACATTATCTACAAAATACCCAAAAATAATTTTACAATACCAAGCTATTCCCACTACCCAACTAATTAAACCTAACATAGTAGCAGAAAGTCCCCAATTCTCCCTAGTCAAATAATAAATACATTGATCAGGAAGACTAGAAATTCCCTGTATAGCATATTGTCCTATACAAAGTAAAGCGATTATTAAAGGTATTTTTTTAGAATTTTTTCCCATGTTTATAAGGTCTCTTTTTGTTCTTTTTAATTTTCTTTTCTAATAATTTTTGTAAATCTATATTTTTACCACCACAAAAATCTAATATTCTAATAGTACAATCTGCTAACTCAAGACCAACTTTATTTACATTACATTTGGGCTTTCTTAGTTCTTCAAGTGCTTCTGATAATTCGCTGTGCATCAAGGCTATCATTTCGGCATTATTTCTAAGTTCTCCTCTTAAAATTTCACTATCCCAAAATCCTTTTTCTACTGCTATTCGATGACATAATTTTTGAAGCTGTTTAATCGTCATATCAGTTCCCTTGTATCCTGTGTTTCGCTATCTTACAATATTCTTTTGAAAGTTCCACGCCTATCCCTTTTCTGTTGAGAATCTTGGAAGCAATCAAGGTAGTTCCAGAGCCGACAAATGGGTCTACTATGATATCGTTTTTCCTGCTCCCCAAAGTAATGAGGTAAGAAAAAAGTTTCAGTGGCTTTACTGTGGGGTGTACATTGCCTCTTGGCTTTTCCCAATCAGGCTTCCGACAATGGCAGGTATATTTGTCGGACAAGCCCTGCTTTCTCTCCCACTTTTTGCAGTTCAAACATTTGCGATTATAAGTATTGCTCCCAGTCCCTTTTTCAGTTAATCCTTTATTCTTCTCTCTTTTACTTGCTTTAGGTACTATTAAATATGGAAATACTTTTTGGACTTCAGGAGGTAATTTTTTAATTTCTTCTACCCACCACTTATCTAAATCAAAATAACGAGAATATGAACCTTTATCACCATAATTTACAATTTCACCAGATTTTTTAGTAATATTTCCCCATCCTTCATACTTTCCTTTATTACTTTTTACTTTGTGTGGCTTAGTTCCTTTGTCTTGTTTTGAAGCAAATACATCATCACTTACAAGTAAATTTGCAGGAAATCTTCCCTTCTGAGATGACAAAACATTTTTAGCATAAATTTTTCCTTCGCTTGGTCTGTTTTTATTATAAGCGTTACCTCTTATATCTGTTTGAGTCCCAAATTTCGCCTTTTCTTTATCGTTCTCGCTTTCATAAGGCACTCTACAATTATCTAACCAAGTAATCCCTTTGCCATTCTTTAATGCTTGGTCTATATAAGTTTTCTCGTTCAAAGGCTTCATTGCCACGATTATTATTTCAACTGCGGGCTTGGGTTGGAAGCCTCCATATGAGCCATCTAATTCTTTGGCTTCTTTTGAAGAAGGTAGGGTTATTTTCTCTATGCCATAACCAAAAATTGCTTTATTATTTTTATTTGCTTCTGCTTGTGTAAAGGTGGTTCCTCGTTTTTTCGCTTTTTGAACATTTCCCCTAACTTTTTTTCCAATTACCTTTCTTTTTCTTCCTAATCTCTTATCTACCTTCTTTCCTATATTACTCGCCTTTGGAAACCCACTTGCATAAGTCCAATAGATACTTGTAAAATCTGTTCTAATCCTGCTTCTTGTAATGCAGTTATTTGTTTAGTTAAAACATCTTGGCGAGGGGCGCACATAACAAAGGCAAAAGCCCCTGGCTTTAATACTCTCAATACTTCTTTCCAGATAGGAACAAAAAATTTAATCATTCCAAATGGCTTATTACGAGGTAATTTCTTAAATCCTTTTTTAGCATAAACGGTATTAGCAAATTCTTTCTGAATATCCTTAACCTCATTAAAAGTATCCCACTCCTTTGACATGAAGGAAATTCCATAAGGTGGATCTGTGCAAATTAAATCCACATAATCGTCTGGCAGTTTCTGCATAACATTCAGACAATTAGCATTGTATAGCCTAATTCCCCTTTCTGAATAATATAGATAATCCTTGAGTTTATTCATTCTTTATCCATTTTTACATTATGCTTAACCACTTTATCAAACAATTCATTCCCCAAAATATCTTTAGCACACTCTTTTTCCCCATAATCTCTTTGACCATCTTGCTCTTTTATTATATAACCAGCCCAAAGACCATAAGTAGTAATTGTCGGCTCTGTGAAACAGTATTTGTTTTTAAGCAATTCAACAGCAACATCGCATAGATTATTTAGACCAATATAATCATCCTCTTTTAATAGTGGGAGGACACTTTCCCTTATTGCTCCTTGACAAATATTGGCAAACTCTTTTTGAGAATACTCCTTTGGACTTATTAGAATATTCGGACAATAATCTTCAAACCAACTCCAACTTAAATTGTAAATAAACATAGCTATTTCCTTCCTATGATTTTATTTTTCTCTTTCTTGTGACAATGTATTAAGAATGAAATTATACCGATATAAGCAGAAACATAGATAGCTCCCGATTATCAACTGCTGTAATGGAGTTAATGTCATTTTATCTCCTTATTTACACGCTACTTAATGCTCTCAGCACTAAACAAAAACAAATTATCGCCAGCACTGCATAACCTAATAATATGTATAATACAATTTTCATTACTTTCTTCCTGTCGTTTCTTTCTTCTTTGTTTTTGAAGTCTTTTTCTTACTCTCTTTTTTAGCAAGATGTTCCTGAATAATATCAATTTTACCTAATGTAGTTGTTTGCTCTTCTTCCTCTTTCTTTTTCACTTTAAATTTTGGTGGGTTAAATTTGGGTAAACCATATGCACCCATCTTTTTTAGCCAATTCCGTTCCCTAATAGCCTTTGCCAATCTTTCATGCCTCTTCAGAACGGAACGAACCTTTTTTCTTCTCGGTTTTAGCGACTTGTGAAGACTCAATTTTATTTCTCCTTATATAGTTCTCTTAATCTTCGTTCTAATTCATCATCTTCTCTGTAGTAATTATTCCCTGCTGGAAAGCAATTTCCTATTAATTGACATAATCTTAAATCTGGATTTTTTCTCCAAATCTTTCCAATCAATTTAGATATTCTATTTATCCTTTTAGGGTCTCTCATTCTGTTTTCCTTACTGTTTTTGTTCCAAATAAACCTAACATTGCAAATACCCATCCAATAACAAATAAAGCTAAAGGTAAATCATTCTTAAAATGGAGAGTAATAAAAATCATAACAGTTAATTTCGGACAAGAAATAAATCCGAGCAAATACCAAACCCAATGATACAAATTTAAGTCTATCATTTTCTTTCTCCTTTATTCCACCCAAAAGAAATATATGAAAATTTCTAATGAAATCCAAACAGTAAAAAATGCAAATTCAATCCACCAATAGTAGTCCCATCTATCAAATTTGAGCTTACGTCTCTTCCTTCTTGATTTATATGTTCTTTTTCTTCTTTTAATGTTTCTTCTTGTTGTTCTTGACATATATTACCCCTTGTCTTTTCAATAGCCTCATAATATCGTTCACAATATAATATTCAATATCTACATGACAAGCGTGAACTGCATCTTTAATTTTTTGTTTCAATCTACGGAGACCAGTTAGTCTAACTTTTTTCTTCTTCTTAGGAGGACGTTTCATCTTCTCATCTCCCTTGCTCTTTCTTTTCTACTTGGATAAGGACATCCATCCTCTCCTCTTTCTTTATAAAATTCTTTTAAGGCTTCTTCTCTTGTATAGAATTCCTTAAAATCTTTTCGCTTTAATCGACCTAAAAAATTCTTGTGTTTATAGAGCCAAGTGATAAAAGTAAGTTCCTCACCAAGCCAGTCTGTTCCACTATATATTTCTTTCAGCAATAAATTATAAACTAACATATTTGGGAGATAGTGTTTAAAGAAATACTCATCTTCGCCATTTAATGCTTTACTCAAAGCTGCTGCTATGCCAGCACTTCTGCTTATACCTGCTTCACATTGACAAATAATTAATGATATTTTATCTTTGTATGTAGTTACAAATTTCCAAGTTTTTTCAGCATCTAAAGAAGAAATTAATTTATAGTCTTTATATTTTTTATCTAAATCATAAAATTCTAAATATAAAATATCTAAACAATTTGGTCTAAAAGGAATAACAGCTTTGTTAGTTTTTGGAGCTGTAATGGATATTATAATATGAATATCCTTTACATTATAGCTTTTTATTTCTCTTTCTGGTATTACTAAAAATTTCATTCACTTCCCCTTATTCCACTTATTGTATATCTTTTTTAATTCGGCTTGCAGATAGGTATTACCAATATTCGCCATACAGAACTCATCTATCTTATAAAATAATTTTTGAGCATCCTTCAGTTGTCTTTTATATGCTTCGGCTATATCTTTCCAATAATCTGGAGCTTTGCTATTGTTAACCATATAAATCGGTCTGTGGCAACTTGGGCATTTTATCTCGTATTTCTGTAAAACTGGCTTTAACAAATCTAAAGGTTTGCCCTCAAAAATATCCATTATATCTCCTGCTTCATCTTATAATTAAAAAACTTGATAAGAATCCTGTATGCCAACTGCTCTGCCAGTTTCGGGTTTCCAGCGAATACAACTTTTATGTTGTGCTTTATCATTAAACTAATCAAAGTTGCTACTACTAATTTAATACTGACTTTGCCTGGGACTTTTTTCATCTGAATTAAATCTTTGAACGAACCCTCTATTAAGAGAAACTTATATGGGATTTTTTCCATTCGTTCCACTTCCCGCATAAATCGTTCCCTGTCCCCAGCGAAGTTTCCAAAGAGTTCGTTTATCCTTTTCCGCTCAATAACTATCTCATTTTCATAGCCTTCAAGGGAGTAATCCCCTGTTGCCAGTTTCTTCATAACTATTTTCGCCTCTGCCTCTTTGCCCTTAAATAAATAGCCACAATTTTCTCTCGTATCGGTTACTATTACAGGAATATGAATCCCTTTCCTGCGTCGCTTTATCCGCTTGAGCCAGTCCTCGCACTTGTAACTGGTGGCTTTGGTATAAGGGCATCGTTTTACCCTGTCAAGACCGCAGATTTTTCCCTGATTCCAGTATTCACACAATAGTTTTTTGGTTTTCTTTTTCATTCTAATGGTAATTGTTCTTCGTTTAATAGTTCTCTATATCGTTTAAGTTCTGGTCTATTCATAAATTGCTTCCAAGTCATCCCTCTAAAAATCCAAGGTTGATTTACCCATTTGGCCAAAGGTATATAAATACGCTCTTTTTTATATCTCATTATATATCCATTTTGGTTCCTCGAACGCAAATATTGAACCCTTTGTAAATCTTCTTGAAAAGTTGTGTTAAAACCAACCAATACATACCACATACATCTGTTAATTTTATTCTTTTGAAGCAAAGTAATTGCTCTATTGACCGATGATAAATATGCTGGATGGTCAAAAGCCAAACGATATTCAATATGACTAATTGATTTCATTGAATTTACAATCTCTTGGGTCAATAATCGGTGATCTAATCCTTGATTAAAGTCCACTCGGATTTTGTTCTTTCGTGCTTGCTTACAGATAAGTTCGAAGTGTTTAGGCAGAGCAAGAATATTATTATCTAAAATTTTTATATCTTTAGACTTACCATCCCATAAATCAAGCAAATCCCCAACAATTCTAATATAGCCTTCTTTTTTTGGCACGATACACCAAGGACACTTTCTTATACACCCTCTTGTAATAAAACCTAAATTTATTCTGGGCTTAACACTTTCTATTTCTCTAGGCAATACCTTTTTTAAGCTATAACCACTGCCTCCAATTTCTCCAAACCCCTCCCACTCTTTACATTTATCTTTATCATAATCAAATATACAAGAAACATAAATTTTATCTACCATATCTTTCATTTCAGGCTTATCCCAAAGCACATTATCACCCTTGTCCTTATGATATTTCTCTATCTTTTTGAGGGCAAGATTAGTAATTGTACTATCTATATCAATTAGGAGAATCTTCATTTTCTCCCTCCAAATTTTATTACTCTATTTCGGTAATATTTTTTAAATCTCTTTTCTAAACTTTTATCAAATGCTTTCTTTTTGCCTACATAAATAGCTCTACAAACAAAATAAGATACTGGTTCTTCGCTCTCAAAATCAAAAATTTCTTTAACTGTTGTAGTAGTAACAGGCAAATAGCCACTATTCTTAATAGTTTTGCCAAATTCATTCTTTAAGTAACCAATAAGATTTGGCTGGTCTTTTTTAGCTTCATCGCTAATACCAATTTTTAATACAACTTTCTTAACTTTCCTATTCATCTCTATCCCAATCTATTCTATTCTTTTACCGCATTACCATATCGTTTCAACTCTTCAACATACTCATCCAGATAGCCCTTGACATAGGTAATCATATCAACTCCCAGAGCAAATTCGGCTACCTTTACCCATTTGTCATTGGCTTTTTCTTCCACAGTATATTGCCCATTCTCCTGTATAAGCCTGATGACCTTGCCTATCGTGATGGTGTTT
>Ga0209991_10000344_pt1 | contig 20720 bp, 21 predicted proteins | sample ChitaG_FD_183167 | JGI IMG/M metagenome (GOLD analysis project Ga0209991, IMG submission 183167) | Deep subsurface microbial communities from South Pacific Ocean to uncover new lineages of life (NeLLi) - Chile_00310 metaG (SPAdes)... | ecosystem: Environmental > Aquatic > Marine > Oceanic >... | reverse complement strand
TTTTAAGCCAACACGACTATTTTGTGCTTGGCACTAATATCTCTTTAAACTTTTCCAAACCTACTCCATTTCTCAACCCCTTAGTTAGCTATTAACTAGAAAGCTGGAACAGCCCATAAAACCCCACCAAGTAGCAACCATACAATTAAAAGGGTCAACAGGATGTTAAAGGTTTGGCCTACCCAGTATAGGTTTAGTGGCTTACCTCCTTTGAAATACCTGCCTAATTCTCTGAAGTTGCTGGCAAGCCCAATGCTTACGAAGGCTAAGGCGAAAAACTCCTTACGGAAGACCTTGGAAAACTTCAGAATGCTGCTTACTGTCTCATCACCCATCATTGGAGTAAGCACAAATGAGAAGACCAGGGAAGCGACCAAGAAGCCGACGATGAATTTTGGCATCCTGAACCAAATCTCCCAGGGGCTTGGCCTTGCCGCTCCAGGGACTCTTTCTACCCTGGTTACCCATATCGTTGCTACAACAAAGGCAATGATGCCGATAAGCACATTCTGAATCATCTTGATGGTTACTGCTGCCTCCATAGCTAGCGGGCCTACCAGCTCACCAGCGGCAGGAACAGCACCGGTAGAGTCAACTGTTCCCCCAATCCAGGCACCGGATATGAGTTCACTAAAGCCAAAAAACCGGCCAAGGGCAGGCATAGCCACCATCATCAGCACGGTAAATATTAATGTTTGCCCGACAGCAATGGTTATATAATCCTGTTTGGCTTTGACAGCAGCGCCAGTGGCAATGGCAGCCGAAACACCGCAGACCGATGTTGCTGCAGCTATGGGCAGGACGAGTTCCCTCTCCATTTTAAGAACCCTGGTACCATATAGATACATAAGATACAGGACAATAGGGGTAACCCCCCAGGCTATGCCCAGACCGTAAGGCCCCAGTGCCATTATCCTGGTAAAGAGGATTTCAGCCCCCAGCACTACTAAACCGCATTTAATATACAGCTCAGTTCTCACCCCTGCCTTCAGCCATTGAGGCACCCCAACCGTATTGGATATAAGTAGTCCAATGATAAGCGCCCATAGCGGATATGACAGTCCATAGGCTTTAAGGGTCGTCTGACTGGCTATTACCATACTGATAATTCCGATTACAAAGACAACCAGAAAAGCCAGGGCATATGTCTTGACCCTCTCGCCCATCACCTTTACGGCTATCAGGTATATGATAACCAGACCAATAAACATAATTAGATAGGCAAGGAGGGTGTCACCGGGAAGCGCATCTAAAGGATTGGCTACCCATTTATGAACTTTAGGCAGTTTATAAACTATACCAATTATACCAGGAATACTTAGTGCCAAGATGAAGAAGCCAACCCAGCAAGCCCACCAATCTTCCTTCTTCCATAAAGACGACCAGTCAATAGCCTTCTTTTCTGCCACAGCATCCCTCCTTTCTTAAAGTAATTGTTGACTAATATAATCAACAAAGTATAGAATATCACAGAATGGAAGGTTTGTCAATACCTTTTAAGGTTTTTTCAAAAATCTGCTATGACAACGAACTAAAGGCTCTATCAGCAGCATCCACAGTAGCTTGAATGTCGTCATCACTATGAGCCATAGAGGTAAATGTAGCTTCAAACTGAGAAGGTGGCAGGTATATCCCCAGGGATAGCATTTGGTGAAAGAATCTGGCATAAAGCTCGGTATTCGTCCGGCAGGCAGTTTCATAGTCAGTTACCGGTTTCCTGGTGAAGAAGGCGGTAAGAATCGACCCCACCCTTGACACCTGTATATTTATCCCGGCTCTATTTGCCGCTTGAAGTAAACCCCTTTCCAGAAGGGACGACTTTGCCTCGAGTTGACTATAGACCTCGGGGCGACTTAAGAGCTTAAGTGCCTCAATGCCGGCGGTCATGGCTAACGGATTTCCGGAGAGAGTCCCAGCCTGATACACCTGACCCAAGGGAGCTACCATTTCCATAATTTGTCTCCGCCCACCATAAGCCCCTATTGGTAGCCCGCCACCTATGATTTTCCCGAGACAGGTGAGGTCAGGGGTTACTTTATACCGAGCCTGGGCGCCGCCATAGGCGACACGAAAGCCGGTAATTACCTCATCAAAGATAAGCAGTGCTCCTGAGCTACAGGTCAAGCTGCGGAGTTGTTCCAGAAACCGGGGCTGGGGTGGTACCACACCCATATTAGCTGCTACCGGTTCAACTATTATAGCGGCTATCTCTTGCTTGAAGCCATTGAAAATCTGTTCTACTGCCTCCAAGCTATTATAGGGAGCCACCACAGTCTGGGCAGTGAAGGAAGAAGGGATACCGGGGCAGGTGGGGATGCCCAGGGTTGCCATTCCTGACCCGGCTTTGGTTAGCAGTCCGTCGGAGTGACCGTGATAGCCGCCGCTAAATTTGACTACCTTGTCCCTGCCGGTAACAGCTCTGGCTAAGCGAATGGCGCTCATAGTAGCTTCTGTGCCTGAGTTAACAAAGCGGACCATTTCCATAGAGGGCATGGCGGCACAGACCATCTTTGCCAGTGTTGTCTCCAGTTCAGTTGGAGCCCCAAAGCTGGTACCATGGGCTACCGCCTTTTTCAGGGCAGCTACCACTTTGGGGTGGGAATGCCCCAGAATGAGGGCTCCCCAGGAACAGACGTAATCTATAAATTCGTTGCCGTCTTCATCGTAGATTCTGGAGCCTTGCCCACGGGTTATGAAAAGGGGATTCCCGCCGACGGCTTTGAAAGCCCGCACCGGACTGTTGACACCTCCGGGGAGGTAGCGCTGCGCGTCTTGAAACAGCTCTTTGGAACGCTTTAGCTCCTTCATACCAGCCTCAAGTGGGAGATAGCCAGCGAGCCGCTTCCTTGGCATGGTAGGTAATGATAATATCGGCTCCGGCTCTTTTGATAGCGGTTAGAATCTCCAGAACAATTCGTTTCTCGTCCAGCCAACCCAGCTGGGCGGCGGCTTTTACCATAGTAAACTCACCACTGACGTTATAGGCTGCCAGAGGATGATGGAAGCTATCGCGCACCTTACGAATCACGTCCAGATAAGCCAGAGCTGGCTTCACCATTACCATATCGGCTCCTTCGGCAATATCCTGCTCCACCTCTCTCAAAGCCTCACGCCAGTTGGGCGGGTCCATCTGGTGAGAGCGACGGTCGCCGAATTGGGGTGTAGACTGAGCGGCTTCACGGAAAGGCTCATAAAAAGCCGAGGCGTATTTGGCGGCGTAGGAGACAATGGGGATTAGCTCAAACCCATTCTTATCCAGGGACTGCCGAATTGCCCTAACTCTCCCGTCCATCATATCCGAGGGTGCTACCATATCAGCACCAGCCTCAGCCTGAGACACGGCTGTCCTCGCCAGAAGTTCCAGGGTCTTGTCGTTATCAACATAGCCATCTACTATTATTCCACAGTGTCCATGGCTGGTGTACTCACAGAGACAAACATCGGTCATCACTATTAACTCTGGCACCGACTTCTTGATGGTTCGTATCGCTCGCTGGGTGATTCCTTCCGGGGCATAGGCTGCTGAGCCGACCTCATCCTTATCTTCAGGTATGCCGAAAAGGAGCACGCCGGGGAGCCCAAGCTTGGCTATTTCCTCGACCTCCTTGGGCAACAAGTCCACGGAGTAGTGAAAGATGCCTGGCATTGAGGTTATTTCCTCTTTTACCTTGTTACCTTCAACGACAAAAAGAGGATAAACGAGGTCGCCAACCTCAACATGGCTTTCCCGAACCAGAGCCCGAAGGGCTTCAGTGCGGCGCAGGCGACGTAAACGCAGCTCAGGAAAACTACTCATTCTCCCTTTCCTTTATTTTCCACTGAATGTCTTTCTGAGCGAAGCGAAGAATCTAAAGACCCTTCGCTATCGCTCAGGGTGACAGTTAAAACGCCCTTTGAAAGCATTCTTCTATAGCTTCCACTAAGCCGAGTGTGGTATGCTGCTGGGCAACCACATCTACCCTTAGTCCGGCTTGGGTAGCGGTAGCTGCGGTTGTAGGACCGATACAGGCTATTAAAGCCTTATTCATTGCCTCTCGTTTCTTACCCAGCGCAGCTACCAAATTAGTCACCGCCGAGGAACTGGTAAAGGTGATAATGTCAATTTCCCCGGCTAGAAGCAACTGCTTTCCCTGGGAAATAGCCTTAGTGTTGGGGATGGTTCTATAAGCAGTTACCTCATGTACCTCAGCCCCAAGCTGAGCCAGTCCCAAGGTCAATTCCTTCCCGGCTATATCAGCCCTGGGCAGGAGAACTCGACATCCAGCTATGTCGTGGCGTTGAAGCTGGGCTAACAAGCTTTTGCTTGTATATTTTTTCGGAGCGCAATCGGCACGTAACCCCCAGTGTTCAAGAGCACTAGCGGTGACTGAGCCGATAGCCCCGATACGAATATCCTTGAGCCATCGGGCATCTAGGTTCAGGGCATTTAGTCGATGGAAGAAGGCTTCAACACCGTTGGCACTGGTAAAGATTATCCAGTGGTAATCCTTCAAATTTAAGATAGCCTGGTCGAACTCATCGGGGATAGGTAGTGGCTGGATTTCTATAGCCGGCATTTCAATAGGCACAGCGCCACGTTTCAGCAGGAGTTGACTCAATTGGCTTGCCTGATGTTGAGCTCTGGTGACCAGAATACGCTTGCCGAAGAGGGGCTGGTTATCGAACCAGCGAAGGCGCTCCCGGAGCCGAACCACTTCACCAACTATTATTACCGCCGGTGGTTGAAAGCCGCTCTGTTCAGTTTGGGCTACGATGTCTTCAAGAGTGCCTACCAGGGTCTGTTGCTTAGGAGTGGTGCCGTCACGTATCAAAGCCACCGGTGTAGACGGTGCTCTGCCATTTTCGATTAATCGCTCAACTATGGGCGCCAGATTTCCCATCCCCATCAAAAATACCAGAGTATCAGCCCCGGTAGCTAACTTGTCCCAGGCAATGCTTGACTTGCCTTTACTGGCAGCCTCGTGCCCGGTGATTACAGCCAAGGAAGATGCCACACGGCGATGGGTTACTGGGATACCAGCATAAGCCGGGACAGCCAGGGCTGATGACACCCCTGGTACGACCTCAAATGGAACGTGGTTCATAGCTAAAGCCTCTGCCTCTTCTCCTCCCCGTCCTAGAACAAAGGGGTCACCGCCTTTTAATCTGACTACAACTTTCCCCTCCGTGGCTTTTTTCACCAGTAATTGATTTATCTCCCCCTGCTCCCTGATATGGCATTTGGCAGCCTTGCCGACATATATCTTTTCAGCATCGGGGCAGGCGGCACCAAGAAGACTGTCATCAAGGAGACGGTCGTATATAACCACATCGGCTTGTTTAAGGCAGTCCAAACCCTTTACTGTGAGCAAGCCGGGGTCACCAGGACCAGCGCCTACCAGATAGACCTTTCCTCGCCTCATTGTTGCCTTGCCTCGGTAATAAACTGTGACGCACCCATTTCCAGCATTCTCTGAGCCAATCGGGTTCCCAGCGCCTGTGGAGCTATGAGGCTGCCCTCCGCTGTAGCCCGCAGAATCCCATCCTCACTGGCGCTAGCTACCATCCCCTGGAGCATCAAGGTATCACCACTTATAGTTGCCAGAGCTGCTATCGGAGCCCGACATCCCCCACCCAAAGCGTGCAGGAAAGTCCGCTCAGCAACTATACTTCGCCAGGTGGGCTCATGATTCAAAGGGCGGACGAGCTTTGCTATCTCCTTGTCTTCCGACCTTATCTCTATAGCCAGTACCCCCTGCCCCACCGCTGGTAGGAAATTCTCCAAGGGAAGATATTCTATTATCCTTTCCTTCCAGCCGAGGCGAAGCATAGCCGCAGCCGCCACTATCACACCATCAAGTTCAGCCGAGAACACCTTACGCAGGCGGGTATCAATATTTCCCCTTATCCCCCGCACTTCTAGACCAGGACGATAAGCAAGCAACTGAACGGTGCGCCTGAGACTCCCGGTACCTATTATTGAGCCTGGTGCCAGCTCACCAAGCTTTCTACCCTGAGATACAAAGGCATCTCTGGGGTCGAGCCTCATAGTTACTGCGGCTAAAGAAAGCCGGTGGGGAATTTGGGTAGGCAAATCCTTGAGACTATGCACCGCCAGGTCAATCCTGCCATCAAGCAGGGCTTCCTCCACTTCTTTGACAAACACCCCACGACCTGGCATTCGGTTTAAGGGAATATTCCTATGCCGGTCACCTTCGGTTATTATCCTGGTAACACTGAACTCAAGACCCGGGTTGGCTTCCTTGAGACTGGCAAGCACCGACTCAGCTTGAGTCAAGGCAAGTCGGCTACCTCGGGAACCAATAATAATGGGTTGCCTCACTCTGACTTCTCCCCGTTCAAACCGAAAAGCTCGTTAATTGCCTGAATATAACCTTCTTTTTTATCCGTGTTTTTCTTCAGGCATTGTAATGGTTCATGGAGTATCTTTTGTACAATGGACTTGGTCATAGCCTCAATGTTAGCTCGTTCCTCATTAGACAGTCTGGGCAGTTTCTTAAGGGTAAGGTTCAGTTGGGCTTGACGTATGTTTTCCGCCTTTTTAACCAGAGCACTAATGGTGGGCTTTACCTCGAGAGCTTGCCACCAAGAGGTAAATTTTTTTACCTCCTCATCTATGATCTCCATAGCCCTCTGGACTTCCCTCTGTCTCTGCCGGCTGTTTAATTCAGAGACCTTGGTAAGGTCGTCAATATCATATAGAAAGACATGGCTAACTTGCTTTACCTCTGGCTCCACATCCCGGGGGACAGCGATGTCAATAATCACCAAAGGGCGCTTGGAGCGGGCACTCATCGCCTCCTCGACAATGGGGACTTTCAATATTAAGTGAGGTGCCCCAGTACAACTGATAACTATATCGGAGGTGGTTAACTCGTGTTTCAGATTATCCATAGAAACCGAGCTACCACCCAGCATGGCTACCAGAGTTGAAGCCCTTTCCTCAGAACGGCTGGCAACGGTTATCTGGGAAGCCCCCCTTTCTCTAACCGCTTTGGCTACCAATCTCCCGGCTTCACCAGCACCGATGACTAAAACCCGGCTACGGCGAATATTGCCAACCACTCCGGCTGCCAGGTCTACTGCCACCGAGCTTACCGAAAGAGCATTTCGGCTGATGCCTGTCTCGTTGCGGACACGTCTGCCTACCCGGACTGCCCGACGAAAAAGGTTAAGCAGCGGCAAACCTAATAGATGACCTTTCTGCGCTTCCTCAACAGCCCGCCTCACCTGCCCCAGAATCTCAAACTCGCCGATAATCATTGAGTCAAGTCCAGAAGCTACCTTGAAGAGGTGTCTAATTGCTACTTCACCGTGATAGGCATAAATGTGTGGCAGCAAGTCTGAGCCAGACAGGTTGGCTTGAGCCTTCAGGAAGTTGATGCTGGCAAACTCAGCCGAGGAACTTTTGTCAGCCAAAGTATAAACTTCAACTCGGTTACAGGTGGAAAGGATGATTCCCTGGGAGACATAATTATGAAGTAAAAGCAGGGCATCTTGAAGCCGGTGACCACTGATAGCCACCTTTCCCAGGGTAGCAATCGGCGCCGTGTTATGATTTACACCAACCACACAAACTTTCATAGCGTTAGCTTCATCCTATGTCTATTTGTCTCAGCCTCTCCAGATTATTTAGCAGGGTGGTCTTTGCTTCCACCCTTCGTCCAGCACGCACCAGCTCGAGCAGCAAATCTAAGTCCAGAGCTTTCTGCCAAGCATTGCCACTAACTATAATCCCCCGCTGTTTCAGCTCAGTGCGAACCTCACTAATTAACTTAACAAGGAAAGCATACTCGTCGCCAAAGTTTTGTTCAAGCCGGGTGCGGATTTTCCTGGCTAAGGCGGGACTCTTGCCCGTTGTGGAAATGGCGATGGTAATATCGCCACGACGAAGATAGGAGGGAACGATAAAATCAGACTGTTCTGGACTATCCACCACGTTGACTAGAACCCCTTGTCGCCTTGCCTCCTCAGCTACCTTTTCATTGGTATCAGCTTCAGTAGTCGCCGCTATGGCAACAAAGGCACCTACCAGAACCCCTGGTTGGTAATTTTTGTTAAGCACTTTAATTGACCTGTTCTCAGCTAACTGGCTGAGCTCCGGGCAAAGGGTGGGGCTGACCACCTCAACATTACCGCCGTGCTCCAGAAGCACCTTTACCTTACGGAGGGCAACCATGCCACCACCAATCACCACACACTTTTTACCACAGATATCCAAAAAAATTGGGTAATGGGGAAAGTTGTGACTGCCTTTTTTCACACTGAATACTTGACCCTCACCTTCTTAAATTCTCGGCGGCTGAATAGCACTACATATTTATCTAAACCAGTTTTTTGGGATATCCGTTCCACAATCCCGTTACAAACTTCCCTGGAACGACTGTGGATGACGCCGAACAGGTTATACGGCCACAGGTGAGTTGTCCTTCGCTGGTAACAGTGGCTTATTTCTCGGAACTCGGCTATCTTCCTGCCTGCCACCTCCACTATAGCCGGCTCAGCTACCCAACAAGCTACGGCATTGGCCACAAACCCAACCCGGCTGTGCCTGATAAGAGCCCCAAACCGCCGCATAATGCCTCGCTGGTGGAGACATCGGCACTGAATTAGAAATTCCTCCACATCCATTGACAGGCGTGCTGAAATCATATCAAAAGGTCTTGGAACAAGGGGAAGGTCAGTTTGCAATTCATTGATTACAGCGCGTTCGGTAGAGGATAGGTCAATGTTCTCAGATAAAAGGCTGGTATGATTGACACCGGTATTTGGCAATGACTCATTATCACCAGCTACATCGAAATAGGCTCCTATTTTGAAAATCCTCACCGCCGGCAGGTTCAAAATGACTTCAGCACCGACCACACTGCCCAATTTGTGCAATTCATTCTCCATATCAGTGCTGACTGGCACAGCCAAGGTGAACCAAAGATTGAAATGGTGCTCTCGTTCATAGCAGTGACTGACTCCCGGGTGCTGGTTAATAGCTTGTGCTGCTTGAGCTAACTGGTTTTCAGCTACTTGTATTGCGGCTAAGGTGGTCTGATAGCCCAGCCTCCGGGCATCAAAAACTGGACCTATTTGACCAACAACCCCGTCTGCCTTTAATCTCTCAATTCGGCGAAGCACCTCATTACTGCTGATACCTAAGCGCAATCCTAAAGCGGAGAAGGGTTCACCAACGAGGGGAAAATCTTTCTGCACAGCATTGACCAATTTCTTATCAATATCATCAAGACGCATTTTTAGCCTCTGTCCTAATTTTATCCTTTGGCAGCCTCCTAGGCTGATAAAAACAGTATGGCTCAGACTCAAGGTAGTCCCCGGTAACTTCATAGGCTCTTGCCCGACAGCCACCACATACCTTCTTATACTGGCAAATGCCACATTTACCCTTGATATTGGAGAGGTCTCTTAGCTCAAGAAATAGGGGTGAATCAGACCAAATCTTCTTAAAGCTTTCCTTTCTTATGTTCCCGGCTTCCACATCTAAATATCCGCATCCCTGCACCCTGCCCTGGTGGGAGATGAAGCAAAAGCCGATGCCAGCAAGACAGCCCCGGGTTAGAGAATTCATACGGTTATGTATACCAGTAGGTTCTGGTCTCTCAGCGGCTACTGCTCCTTGTGGCTCACCTTTTCTGCTCCTCTGCCTGACTATTCGCAGGTATTGAGGGGCATCTGTAGGCTTGAAGAATATCTTGTCGGCTAACTCTATTTGCTTGTCATAGAACCAGTTCAAAATTCGTTCATATTCATCAGGAAGAAGTTGTACTGATTGCAATCCTTTACCACGACCAGTGGGCACCAGCAGGAAGGGATGGAAAGCTATCGCCCCTACTCGGAGGGCTAGATTAACCAAATCATTTAGATAGGGGGCATTTAGCTTGGTAATGGTGCTGTTTATCTGGACGTTAATGTTTGCCCGGCGAGCCTCGGCTATGCCGGCAATTGCTGCCTCAAAAGCACCTGCCTTCCCCCGGAACTTGTCTTGAAGCTCAGCAACCGGGAAATCAAGGCTTACCCCTATCCGTGATATCGGAATCTCCTTCAATCTGGCAGCAATGTTTTCCGTGATGAGTGTCCCGTTAGTGCCCATGACTACCCGCAGCCCCTTGCTGACAGCGTATTCAGCAATCTGGAAAAGGTCATGCCGTAAAAGCGGCTCTCCGCCGCTGAGGATTAAGACTGGCTTACCTACCTTCACAATTTCGTCAATAAGCTGAAGAGCCTCCCCGGTGGAGAGTTCGCCGCGGTAGGGACCATAAGCTGCTGATGCCCGGCAGTGGGCACAAAACAGGTTGCAGCTTCGAGTTATTTCCCAGGCAATGAGTCGCAATCTGGGTGTGATAAGGTCTACTAAATTTGGGTAGCTTTCCCCAAACACCTCTATTGTCATTAGCTCAGTCCAATTTCCTCGTTGGTGAGATAGCATGCCGGGTCTTCTGCCCAGACGTCACCAAAAACAGCTTCAGCTCGTACCCGCAGGTTGCCATTGCAAAGGTCAAGGTGATGACATTGGGCACAGCGCCCTTTGAGCAACCCTTTCCGATTTTTAAGCTGGCGCATCAGCGGTTCTGAAGTATCAGTCCAGATATCGCCGAATTTTCGCCGGCGAACATTGCCTAAAGAATAATGCCACCAGAATTGGTCTGGATGGACATTTCCCAGGTCGTCTACGGCGCCTATCTTGATGCCTGAATTGTTACCGCCATTCATTTTAAGTAAAGCCAAAACCTTGTCGGCACGCTCCGACCCTTTCAACTTGAGGTATAAGTAGACGCCGTCGGCATGGTTAGCCACAGTGAGGACTTCCTTTGAAAGCTGTCTCCGGTGAAGGTCGAGGGTATGTTCACAAATCGTGTCTACCACCGCTCTGGTCTCGGTGTGGCTCAGGTCATCTTCCCTCAGGCTATCAGCGCGACCGGCGTAGACCAAATGATAGAAACAGACCCGGTCTATGTTTTCTTGCTCTACCAGCTTGAAAATAGCCGGGATTTGTCGATAGTTAAAGCGGGTAATAGTTAACCGCAAGGAAACTCTTTGCCCAAGGGTAATACAGTTTCGAATGCCGCCGAGGGCGGCCTGGTAGGCTCCCTTCTTACCACGGAAGCGGTCATTGTCCTCCCCGATACCATCAAGGCTTATGCCCACCTCTCTAAATCCAACACTATGTATTTTCTGAGCTACCTTCTCGGTAATGAGAGTGCCATTAGTAGAAAGGACAGGAGCTATCCCCTGTTCCCTGGCAAAGTCGGCTAGCTCAAAGATGTCATCCCTGAGCAGGGGTTCGCCTCCGGAAAACAGGAGCACCGGGACACCGAAATCAGCCAGGTCGCGGATAAACGCCTTTCCCTCCTGAGTGTTCATGGCTCCAGGAGAGCTATGGCTAACGGCGTTGCTGTAGCAATGAAGGCAATGTAAGTTACATTGCCTGGTGCAGTTCCAGACCACGATAGGTCGAGGGGCATCTCCCTTTGGATGGGCGGTTTCTAGCCTATTAGCCGTCTCCACTCCATAACGGAGAACATCGCCTGGTTCAACAACATCACAAAGCAGCCTTGAAATTGATATCACTTGGCGGTACCTCCACACAATTGCTAGCCAGAGTATTTACACCTTATTCCTTCCTTGGTCTATTGATGTAACCTCATCTATTATGAGATTTATTCCGTCGAGAAGCAAATCTTTGGTAGCTCTTATCAAATTTTCCGGCTTATCTAAGTCAAATAATAATGTTACAAATCCTGGCTGATATATATGCCTGTCGCTTCTTTCTATGATAGTAATCTCGGCTCCATCTCTACTAAACTCCCTGCTCATTCTATTAGCCGCCATTACCCCGGCGCTACCAGCGCCTACTATAACAATTCGTTTCATCTTCTACCTTCTGTAGTTCCATAATTCAGAGTACTAACCCATTTAGCACTAAGTCATGGACACCTGCCCAGCTAACATCCAGTTGGTGATAGTCTATTAAGAATGTATGATATGACCATTATCACCTTCGTCCTCCTTAGATTGCCACCAAGGCTCAAGCTAGACACAGCCGGTAGGTTTGGGTAAACCAGCTACCTTACAAGCTCCCTTGGCTGGACCACCCGGGAACAACCGGTAGATATATTTCAGGTCAAACCCGGTTTGTTTGCACAACATCCGAATCGGCGGAGCAATCTCAAATTCAAGGTAATAATTCCTAAGATAGTCTACCACCTTCCAGTGGTCGTCACCCATGGGGTAGACATCTTCAGTCTTAGCCAGGTCCTCAGCCACCTCGGTATTCCACTTCTCAGGCTCCTGAATGAAGCCATCTTCATCAATCTCAAGTTCCATTCCGCCAAGCAAAGCTTTTGGCATGTGTTACCTCCTATTTCTTGATAAATTTTTCCGGTGATTCGTCGAATTTTTTCTTGCAGGCTTTACTACAGAAGTAGTAGGTTTTGTCCTTATAAGTAGTGGTACCCCTTGCCTTCTTTTCCTCTACTTCCATGCTACATACCGGACATACCGCCATCGTCTACCTCCTTTAGGTTTTCAGTGTTGAAAGCGACGGCTGATATTTCCGTTCTCGTAATGCCAAGGATACGAAAGCCTCTGCCCATTGGGGCACACCTAAGGCATGCAAATGAGTATAAGCAGCGAAGACATTCTTATAGGTGATGGCATCTACCTCACCATCTATCCCTCGACCACGCCGCATCCGATAGGCAAACTTGAGGTCATTCAATTTAGATAGTCTGGAATAATGGAATTCGTGACCCCGCAGTACCAAGCCAACGGGGAATAAGGGGTTGTCATCAATTACCTCAACCACCACATAGCCATGACCTTGAGGCTGCTGGTACATCTGGACTTCACCAGGAATCACGCCCACCATTTCATACCGGCGACCACGCCAATAGATATATCGACATAAATACATAAGACCAGCACACTCGGCATATACCGGTAGTCCATCTTCTATAGCTTGAGCAATATCTTGCCGCAAGCTACTATTAGCTTCCAGTTTCTCCAGGAATAATTCAGGGAAGCCTCCCCCAATATAAAGTCCGTTAATATCAGGCAACTGCTGGTCTCGCAGTGAGTCAATGAAGACCAGATTGGCACCAGCCCGGTGCAAGGCTTCCAGGTTTTCCGGGTAATAGAAAGTGAACACCCGGTCAACCATCACCCCTATCTGGACCAGGGGCGCTCTCGCCTCAGGCTCGGTGGCGTCTGCTATCCAGCAAGCTTCACTTTTGCTGGCAATAGCCAAAATACCATCTAAGTCAAGGTGAGCTTCAAGGCAGCGCTGGATGCGGTCGATGATAGCGGCTGAATCGTCAACTTCTTTACCGGGTATCAAGCCCAGATGCCGCTCGCCAATATTAAGGTTATGGTCTCGGGGAATGCTTCCCAGCACAGGTATACCACAATATCGCTCTACGGCTGCCACCAGCTTGGACTCATGCCGACTGCCTGAGACATTGTTCAGGATTACTCCGGCGATGTTGGTATCTGGCTCGAAATGCTGATAGCCGGTTATTATGGCGGCTATACTGCGTGTCACCCGAGCCGTATTGACTACCAGAATGACTGGTGCCAGCAATAGCCGAGCTACTTGGGCGCTACTCCCCAGCCCATCGAGGTCAAAACCGTCATATAATCCCATAGCTGCTTCAATGACGGCTAGGTCTGCACCCTGACAGGCTCGCCGGAAGGAAGTCAACCAGGCTTCTTCAGCAATTAGAAAAGGGTCTATGTTCCGGCAACTTCTGTTTGCCGCAGCTGCAAGCCAGGAGGGGTCAATATAGTCAGGACCCTTTTTGAAGGGCTGCACTGACAAGCCACGACGGGTAAAAGCAGCACACAATCCAATGCTGACAATGGTCTTACCAGAGCGACCCTGAGGGGCAGCAATGACAACCCGGGGTGGCAATTTGGTAACATAAGCCTCTGATTGACTGCTCACCATTACTGCTTTGACCCTGCTATTTCCTTTTGAGCACTACATAGGTAATGCCACCAAAGCTTTGATACTCGACCTTGTCGTCCTTAGCCAGTTCGCCTATGGCTTTGTCAACCAAACCTTTCTCGGTGGCAGTCGCCCGAGCCACATCCCTATTCCTGGCTTTACTTACCGTTCCCAGGTACTTCAGTACCTTTTGCTTAAGCTCATCACTTGCTTGCTGACACAATGTCATTCACCCCCTACCACCTGAATTGGGTCGTGGTTCTAAAAGTTTCCACGGCGTGAGTGAAGTCATCAATATGCTGTTCGGTAAACGGTATTCCGGTAACTCGGAAGAAGGTCTCCCAACCCGCCCTCTCTATCCACTCGCCCATCCTTTCCTCGGGCTGAGCATGTTTAGCATAAACTTCGACGATATTCTTAACGGCACTGACAACCTCGGGCCAGCGTGGCGGGTTATTGGGCAAATAAGGAATAGCTAACCGGGAAAACATGGGGGTACTTCTGGCGTTGGAGACCTTGCCTCCGACATAAATGGCTACCCCATCACCCTCGGCATCAGCTAAAGGCATTGCCGGACACACCGTGAAGCAGTTAGCACAATACATGCATCGCTCTTCATTGACGACGACACTTTTTACTGCCGGGTCTGGATGTCGCCTGATAGCCCCGGTGGGACAGCTCGCCATAGTTGTCGGAATTTCACAAACTGCCCGCAATCTTTCATGGTCTACTTTTGGCGGCTTGGTATGGATTCCGACAATAGCTACATCTGAGCAATGAACCGCTCCACACATGTTTATACAACAAGCTAAGGCAATCCTCAGCTTAGCCGGGAGTTTCATATTGGTGAAGTGGTCATAGAGCTCGTCCATTATCGCTTTCACTATTCCCGAGGCATCTGTTGCCGCACTGTGGCAATGTATCCAGCCTTGAGTGTGAACAATATTGGATATAGATTTTCCGGTGCCACCTACTGGGAGACCAAGCTTTTTAACCTCTTCAATTATCGGTTCGACCTTGGTCTTGTCTGGAGTCATGAACTCAATGTTATACCGGCTGGTAAATCTAAGGTGCCCATCACAATATTTATCAGCTATATCACAGAGGTCACGGATAAAGTCTATACTTACCAGTCTGGGTGAGCCTGCCCTTACCGTATAGAGTTCGTCTCCAGTTTCGGATACATGCTTTAACACGCCTGGCTGTAATATTTCGTGGTATTGCCACTTCCCGTAATTTTTCTTTATTATTTCTGGAAGCATCAACTTGTAATCTGGGGGGCCGATATCGGTCTTAGCCACTTTAGCCTCCTTGCTCTAACCTTTCAATTAATCGAAGAAAACATATGGGTTTGACCTAGGCTTATATACCATCTGCGGCGTTGGCTTCAGTCCCATGGCACGGAGGAATGTCTTTAGTCCTAACCTCTCAATAAGTTCAGCAATCCTTTCCCTGACTCTAGCATTTTCATCCCACCAGTCCCATGCCTTGAGCAACAGTTCCTTGAGTTCGGTGTAGGGTGGCTCCATCCTCATGAAAGGAACCAATACCCAAGAGAGGTATGCCCCCTTAATGATGGGCGCTTTGCCACCAATCAGGATAGTTGCTCCTCTATCAAGCCCCGGTCTCAAGGCTTTAGGCATCTTGTTTATGCAGTGCATACACCGGACGCAGTCTTCCGCCTTAAGCTTAAGTTCGGCTGCTTTCTCATCCCATTCCAGCGCCCTGGTAGGGCACTTATCAATGACCAGGCTCTTAATGTTAAAGCCATCCTTTACATATTGGCTGACAGCAGCCTGGTCAATCCTGAGGCTGTCCTTCCAGGTACCGATTATGGTGAAATCAGACCTGGCTATAGCTGCCACACAGTCGTTGGCGCAGCCAGAAGCCTTAATTTTAGATTTATATGGCCATCTCGGTCGGTGTATCTCATCTTGAAATGTCATAGTCAGGTTATGAATTAGGTCAAGGGTGTCTATGCAAGCAAATTCACACCGAGCTGGTCCAACGCAACCGGTTGGCGTCCTCAGGTCTCCCCCCGACCCACCTAAATCAAAGCCTATTTCCGCCAATGCGTCAAAGCAAGGCTGTAGATTCGGGGTGCTCGCTCCCAGAAGTATGATGTCCCCGGTTGAACCATGAAAATTGGTCATACCACTGCCATACTTCTCCCAGACATCACAAAGCTGCCTTAAGGCTTTTGTAGTATAAAACCAGCCAGCGGGCTGGTTGACACGGAAGGTATGGAAAGACTCGACATTAGGGAACTTCTCAGGAACATCGGAGTACCGCCCAATAACTCCACCACCATACCCGGTGACACCAACTATACCACCGTGTTTCCAGTGGGTTATCTTATCCTTAAAAGACAGTTCCTGAACTCCTAAAAGGTCCTTTGCCGCCGGGTTCCGCTTCGCCATTCTCTTGATTTCTGTCACATAGCTTGGCCAGGGTCCCTTTTCAAGCTCATCCATAAGCGGGGTCTCACTTTTAGCCACTTCGTTACCTCCGTATCTTGGTATTAGGGCTATGCTACCAACCTGAGAGGAATGAATAGCTGCTCCAGATATCGTTCCGAGATTTGCTGTCTCTCCGAATGTCTTTAATCCATATTGGACCCCACCCAAAGCGAACAGCCAGGTTAAGCATTGCCCGCACCGAGTATCTTCCTTTGCTTGACAGCCTCACCTGAACTAGCCAATGATGTCAACAATGTTACTGTTTTGTTGACTAATATAATCAACAAACTATAGAATATCACACAGTGGAAGGTTTGTCAAGATGTGTGCTCATACTTTTCAAACTAGGCGGATATCTCCTCAGTAACTGAGATGGCTATCTCATAGAGGATGGTGAGTATAGTTCGGGTGTGTAGGCGATTTTCCCGCTGACCGCACTATACCAGATTCTGCGTCATACACCCCCTTTTCCCTCCTCCGCTCTGAGGGGTTCGCCACGTAGGTCAGTGGTTCTCTCCTTCTCTCCCTTCATCACCAGCGCATTGCCCACCAACTCGTGAACACCGGCCACCTCCACCCCGGGAACCCAGTATTCCAACAGGGGTGGGAAGGCAGCTTTGTCAATGGCACAAATACAAGCCAGCAGGTTCACTCCGTATTTCTCATGAACATACTTTACCGCATTTGCTCTGGGAAAGCCCCCCCTCAACCGCATTTCCATATTTTCATCAGCACCTAAGCCGGCACCACTGCCACAGCAAAAGGTGCGCTCCTTTATGGTATTCTCCGGCATATCATAGAAATAGTGGCACACATTTTTGATTATATACCGCGGCTCCTCAATGAGCCCCATACTCCTAGCCGGGTTACAGGAGTCATGGAAGGTTACCTTCCACTGGTCATTTCGGCTTGGTTTTAATTTCAATTTATTGTTGTTGAGAAGGTCGGCAGTAAATTCGCAGATATGAATCATCTTGGTGGATTTTGCATTTTCAAACCTCGTGCCAGTTATCGGGGATACTGGTTCCTCCAAGAAATCGGCCGGGCCATTGAAGGTATCCATATACTGATGGATGCCCCGCCACATGTGACCACATTCTCCGCCAAGAATCCATTTTACCCCTAGCCTTTTGGCTTCAGCGTATATCTTGGCGTTTAGTCTTTTGGCTAGCTCCATGGAATGGAACAGACCGAAGTTTCCGCCCTCAGAGGCATAGGCGCTCCAGGTATAGTCTAGCCCGATTTCGTGGAAAAGCATAAGATAACCCAAGAGGGTAAACCAGTGGGGCATGGCAAAGTAATCGGCGGAAGGAGCGATGAAGAGCACCTCAGCGCCCTTCCTGTTGATGGGTGCCTCCACCCTGATACCAGTTATCGTTTCTACATCTTCGACGGCAGTCTCTATCGCCGGCTTGAAGGCATGTGGGGGAACGCCGAGGTGGTTTCCAGTTCGGTAACACTTAGCCGCCGGGTCAAGGACCCAATCTATGTTGCAACCAACCAAATCGAGCAGTTCCCTACCCATCATCGTTATTTCACAGGTATCAATGCCGTAAGGGCAGAAAACTGAGCAGCGGCGACATTCGGTGCACTGGTAGAAGTAGTAGAACCACTCTTTCACTACATCCTCAGTAAGTTCTCTGGCTCCGGCAAACTTCCCGAAGAGCTTTCCCGCCAGTGTGAAATTTTTTCTATAAACAGACCTCAGCAGCTCTGCCCTGAGAACAGGCATATTCTTGGGGTCTCCAGAGCCGATGTAGAAGTGACACTTGTCAGCGCAGGCACCGCATCTCACACAGATATCCAAAAAGAGCCGAAACGAACGGTACTTATTCAAGCGTTCTTTCATCCCTTCCAGTATCGTCTTTTTCCAGTTTTCCGGCAGTTTCCAGTCCTCTTCATACGGTTGCCATTGCCTCGGGTTCGGGAGTCCAAGATATTCCTGGCATTTTGCTGACGCACTGTAGCAGTAAGTGCCCTTTCTAAATTCAACGGTTGGCTCCAGCCAACTCTTTTTGGGGAGTGTGTAATCTATCTTCAATAGTTCCTCTGGCATTTTCATTCCTTCTCTAGGGGTAATCCAACCCCTTTTATTGCTTCTCTGAATTCATCCTCCCACTCCTCATAAGTATGAACCTTGACCGAATAATCCCAGGGATTGATGTGCCGGCGCATGCGGCTATTATTCTTCAGGTTTCTGGTAGGGCTGAGGAAGATTCCTGCGGCGTGCATCAGCTTGCTAAAGGGAAAGTAGGCTAGCAGCGTGCTGACAAGGAATAGATGGATGTAAACGGGCAAGCCGACCCCCTCCGGAATGACAGGGTGAAAGGTGAGCACTCCCATAGCCAACTCCTTCACCGCAACAACATCCACTTTGTAAAAGAGTCGCATGAGAACGCCAGAAATAGCCACGCCCAAGAGCAGTAAAACAGCGAAGTAGTCAGAGGGAAGGGAGATGTAGCGTATCTGCGGATAGATAACTCTTCTAACGAAGAGATAAGTCAAGGCTATCAAAATGATGATATCGGTTATGTAGAGTGTCGGCACAGCTAAGGAAGACACGGGCTCGGTAAAAAGCCTTGAGGCGTGTCTGAGGAGAATGATGAGAAGAGACCAGTGAAAAGCCAGTGCCCCTAGCCAGAGATACTTGTTGCCTCTATATACAAGCTTTTGACCCGCTTTTAGTTCAACTCTTTCGTTCCTGAAAAGGGAACGGAAAAGAAGCACTTCAAGTGCCATTCTGGCGATAACGCCGGCAGTATTACTAGGGCTGTCAATATTATTGGCTTTAATCCAGGGAAGAGATTTCTGTTGTCCGCAGACGATGGGTATATGGAATGGGACAGGCGCCCTTGCCCATTTGAAGAGGCGATAAATAAATCCAGCAATGAAGGTAACAACAGCCGCATAGGGTATTATGACCCCGAAAAGGGAATACAACCCCAGCCCCCCCACTCCCATGAGGACAAACAGAACCAGTATTATAACTGCGGAGAGGGAATACAAGGCGTTCATTCCATTACCTCGCTTCCCTCTACCCCTTGGTCATTCTGAGCCGCAGTTTAGCACGCTCAAGCCAAATTATCCACCGCTGCATCGCCCCGGAGAAATGCCGCTCCAATGTTACACTATCAAGTTCCCCCATCTTTAAAATCCTGTTCCTTCTCCAGTTTCCCATACATTAGATTTGTTCCTTCCAATAGTTTGAATGCCCTCTCTCTTTCAGCTTTCACCTCATTTACCCTGATTTCGTAGACCTTCTCCCGGCATTTCATATATATGTCGAGGGCGAGGAGGGCGAGTTCGTCTATTCTAGACTCAAATCTCAACAACTCCTCGAAGAGCTGGTTTTCCCGAATCTCACTTGCCAACTCCTCTCTTATCGCTTTCTTTAAAACGAAGATAAAGGCGATGGCCTGAGATGGAAAAAAATCCTGGACCGACCTGATTCTGATAATATTGTCGAGAGAGACCGAGAGTTTGTCAGAATCCATCCCCCGGAGGAGTTCCTCATATAGAACCCCTATTTCCCGGGAAGTCGTATATCCCACCGGATTAACGAACCGGTCCTTTTCCTTTTTCAGAAACCTTGAAGTGTCAGCAGGATAAGTCTCCAGTATCAGTTGGAACCATCTCTCCAAAATGGCAGCCCTGTTTTGTGATAAGAGAGATTCTAAGACCATAACCTGGTAGCCCACTCCACACCAACCAAATTCGGGATAACAGGTGGGACTGGTAGTAAACCTGTCGGCTAATCATAACCAACTAAAGCTATGCTGTCAAGACCGTGTACTCGTCCACTACCTTGGTGACACATCCCTCTTTTTCCAAGGTCGTAGAAGGGGGCAAATATTTCCCTCCTTTCGTCATTGCGAGGTCGCCTAGGCGACTGAAGCAATCTCGGAGGAAGGGGGCAACTATGAGATTGCTTCGCTTGGCTCGCAATGACAAGGAAGGAGGTGATGTGTCACTAATCATATGGCGAGTACATTCCATTGCTGTGTCATTCCCTGGCTGATATAATACAACGACCAAGCATGACGCTGGGTCAAGGTTTTGATTATTTAAAATGAAACTGCTTAAGGGGTTAGCTCTCAGTCTTTTAAGTCTTCTTCTTTTCCTGTCTCTATCTATTTTCGGTCTTGCCCTTACCCTAAATAATACCGTTCTCAACCCGGACTTTGTCGTCTCTGAAGTGGATAGGCTTGACATGTCTTCACTAGCCAAAGAATTCATTAGTGAGCAAATCCCTCCAGAGGAAGAGCTTATGGCTGAGGTTTTAGGTGATACCATCACCGACCTTGAAC
>Ga0209991_10000343_pt1 | contig 20755 bp, 11 predicted proteins | sample ChitaG_FD_183167 | JGI IMG/M metagenome (GOLD analysis project Ga0209991, IMG submission 183167) | Deep subsurface microbial communities from South Pacific Ocean to uncover new lineages of life (NeLLi) - Chile_00310 metaG (SPAdes)... | ecosystem: Environmental > Aquatic > Marine > Oceanic >... | reverse complement strand
GTCAGCAGCAATCGGAATCACCTTCGTATTGCGAGGGTACTCGGTAACGAACGTGTCAGGGTCTACCATGATCTTAACCTCGAGGATACGAGTCACAAGAAACGCTGTATCCAGTCTGGTGGTATCCCGCATGGATACGATGCTGAAGAAACAGGTATCCGTGGTTCCAAATGGCAGCATCTCCGCGGGGGTCACGTCTGCTAGCACAATGAAATACCCACTCTTAGGCAAGGTGTCGGTATCGGGGTTGCCGTCGCCGTCAACGTCAGGCAGTGTGCGGCCCAGCTCGTCGGAAAGTTCAGTTACAAAATAAGGATCCTTGCTGTTCTCTATGAAGATGTTGATAACGTCCCATATGTTGCCGTTGTTCTCGACGTAGACCTCGTAGGCGTCGGCATCTGTTTGGCTGGTGGGAACCAGACATTCGGTATCCTTAAACTGATCAGGGTAGGCGACAACAGCCGGATGGATCGCAAACCACAACGGCAGGAAGTCGGCACCTGCCCTATCACCAGCGCTCTCTATAACGGCCACACCACGCGAGGTCTCTACCTTGTAGCTGCCCGGCTCCGTCATTAAACGATGATGTCCACCTGTATTAAGGGTGCCTTCCCAAACAGGTGTTCTCTCGTCCGGCATCTTGAAGATCCTTACCTCGGTATCATCGTAAAAAGCAAAGAGGTCGATCTTTCCGTGAGGGTAATCAGGAGCAATGTTACAAGCCGCCAGGGTCGGGATATAGAACTCGGTTCCCAGCCCTAAGCCGTTGCGATCAATCGAGCGTACAAGATGAAAATAACACGCGGCTTGACCTGGAATCATAGCGCAGGAGATATCCTTGTCCGAGTGAATCTTCAGGAAACGGCCGACGTAGTTCCTCGATTGGATATTTCCCTTTTTGGCAACGAAGAATTTCCACAAAGTGTCTGCGGGATTATCAAGATCAGTCACAACTACGTTGGTATTATCCTCCCAGGGGATCACCTTGAGGGCCTGAGGCCAGGGCTGCATATCTATCCCACCCATGTTGCCGCAGAAGGTAATAAAGTCACGACCGGTGAATGTTCCGTTGAACGCCGGGGCGTAGTAACCACAATCGCCGTAGGAAAGTACCGATACCTCCTTGGTAGCCTCCACCGAAACCGGAAGACCTACTTGTACAGACCTCCATGTCTCCCAACGCTCAAGGCTATCCAGGGTTCCAGTCCAGATGATTGTTCCGTCATCCAGATTCTTAACGGTCACATCGGTATTGTCATAGTAGGCGAACACACAAAACCGCTCACGGCCCGCGTGAGGAAGACTAATCCATGAACCTTGCATCACGGTAAGGAACTTGTTCGAAAGTGGACTCGAGTGCTGATCCACCGCGTGCCAACCTTGAACAATCTGACTTAAAGGATCACCAATGAGAACCGAGAACTCCTTGTTGCAACGAACCTGATATATACCTTCCCCGGTTCGTCTAAACGCATACTCATCGGCATTCAAATTCCCTGACCAGACGAGATTACCTGATTGATCAGCAATCTCTGCCCGGGCTGAATCCTCATAGGAGAAGATAACGATATCCCCGAAGGTGTAGATGTAGGTTGCAAAGGTGTCCTCCTCCGCAGGAAGAACATGGAGATAGGTCTGTGTAGGAGAAGGTTCCGCTTGCTCCCTAGCAACTGATCCCGGGGCTATCCCGTACTGTGCTTGAGCGCTTAAGGCCATTCCCAGCAACCCTGCAATTATGGCAAAGTTCTTCATCGTTCCTCCAAGGCTTGATGTCAGCTTATTCTGATAAGAATACAAGCGTAGAAGGAATTGTCAAGCCCCCATAGTTCGTGCGCCAAGAGATAGTTACCAGGGGAAGAGAGTGAGGGAGGTATTTGAAAAGGCGGGGATCTCCTTTAGACTTAAAAAAAAAGCGAACCTGATACCCGAAAGGGGCACGCTGAGGTTCGCACTACATGCTATTATTCAGACGCCTCGTGCACACAAAGCGTTGCCCAAGGCAGGCTGTTGATGGAGTTCAAAGAGGGAAGACTGGCTAGGGTTGGGAGAAAGAATGTAGCGCAGACACTCTTGTCTGCGCCGTTATCTTTTAGAACAGACAGGAGTACCCGACTGGGGCACACATGTCTGTTCCACATACCATTATCCCACCCGAGGTGGAGGTCGAGAGGAAATGAAGGGGCGGTCTTGCGTCAATCAACTTTTAGTTTACCACCGGTAGCTTACCCCTACCCGGCCAAGCAACTCGGTGTAGTCCTCAGGGTTAGTCTCACCATGATAAGTAATAAACTGACCGGTAAGATCAATATTGAAGTTCTTGAACACCTCTACCCCGCTCTGCAGGCGCAGGGTAAACTTGTTCTCAGGCGAGCCGGCGGTGATGTTGGAGAATCCGTCAAGGGAAGTACGCCAACGGTTCTGCCACAAGGAGAGGGTTGAGCCTAAACCGGCGTTGTAGATGGTAACGGTATCTGCGCCCCGGTTGCTGCTTGTCCCCCCACTCCAGTGGGCGGAAAGAATCTCGATGATCTGGTGACGGCCACTGAAGGTGGTACTCCAGTTGAGGAATTCACGATCGGGATTGATCTGGTCGTCAAGGAGAGAGAGGGAGAATGCAAGGTTCAGGCTCTGGGAGCGCTCGCCGATACTGAAGCTGAAGCTAGAGGAAGCCCAGGCCGAGTGGGTGATATCATCCACCTCCTCAACCAGCGTTGCCGTATCCTCTGGAGCCTTGCGGAGGAAAGGAGAATAACCAACAGTCAAGTTGGGAGACTTTTGTGGATAGAGACCGAAGTTTACCGTCCCACTCTGGGTGCGGGTAATAACGGACTTCATGCCGTCAAGGTTGTCGCGCCCAAGCTCACTGGAAAGATCAAAGCTGATCGGGAAGGGCTTGGCAAACATATGCGAGAAGGAAGCGCCCCAGGTGCGGGTATCCTGGTTTACAAAGGAGATTCCTACAGACTCAAAGCCCCAGCCTATCTGCTCGAAGTTAAAACCGACCTGGGTATTGCCAAGTGAAAGCTCGGTTCCCGCCTTAGCCGCCCAATCTGTCTGACTGGTCATACGCGGCTGGAAGATTACCGATGGCAGCCAACTGAGTAGATCCATTTCGACTTCGGCAGTCCGCATGTCACGGTTATAGGCCGATCCGGCCAGTTCGCCGTCAAAGGAGAGCTTGCCTTCAATCAGGGAAAGCTTACCCTCCAGCGAAGCAACCGAGTTCTCAATAGGGTATTCGAGTTCGACCGTATCGGTCTGACCGCCGTCGGTCACGATGCCGAGATAGGGAGGAATGGAAGCTGAGTCGTCCCAGGCCTTAAGGAAATGCAGGTGCAGGTGGCTTTCCTCGTCCTTGCCGACGCCTAACCTGCCCGCGGCCAGCCAGCGGCGGTAGGCTACGTCTGTGGAATCAGAGCCTGTCACCCCGCGCTGGACTTGTCCTGCCGCAGCCGAGAGCCGGAACCAGCCCGGTTTTAGATCAATCGCTGCACCGCGAACATTGATGCCGGAAAGGGTTAATGAGCTGTATGACGGCCGCGCGTCAAGGATCTCAATCCCCAGCCAGGGAGCGCTGAACTTAAGTCCCTGGAATCCAAAAGAGGCCGCGGAAAGCCCGAACCGGTTGAACGGCTGGCGGTAATCCACCACGTCGTAGGAAGAAAGCATAAATCCGAAGCTCAGCGGCACTTTCCAGAGAGTTAGTGTGGGACTAAGTCTAAGCGTCCACGCAAAAGGCTCACGGTCAAGCTCTGCACCCTGGCGGATGGTGTATTCGGTCTGGGCCGATGTTGATCCCGAGAAGGATAGCCGAGCGGCAAAACCGACTGTTAAAACTCCTCCTAAGAGGAGAACTAACCTTTTCATAAAACCTCCTGTGGAGATCTTTGGGCGGCGCTTTCAAGCGCCGCCCAAAGCGCAAACACTGCAACCTTACTCATTCTAAGACTCGTAAATACCTCTTCACTGGTGCTAGGCTGGCTATCCCAACGCAACCACCATCTGCTCCTTTAAGCATATTCATCTGTGGCGTATCCTTCTCCAGGTGCGCCCGTTGAAGTGGTAGACACCGTTTATGGCCTCGATCGTCGTGCATCTGATCTCCGGAACCTTCTCCCATTCTTTGCCGTTGTAGTGGTACACGATTGGCTTCTTTCCTTCACGGGTAGAACCAACCGTGTAAACGTAGGTGCAGGTCGAGTCTGGAACCTTATCCCAGGTCTCTCCATTGAAGTGGAACATCCCGTTCTCAGCCAAAACGTAGTTGCATCTCTTGAGCTTTATCTCTTTCCATCCTCTGCCGGTAAAGTGGAACATCCCGTTTACGGCCCGGAAAAGCTGGCATCTCTCGGCTTGTATCCTCCCCCATCTGTGGCCGTCGTAGTGGTACATGATAGGGGTCTTTCCCATGTCTGTAGAGGCAACGGTGTAGACGTAGGTACAGGTGGAGTCTTTGACCTGCACCCAGGTTGTTCCGTTGAAGTGAAACATGCCGTTCTCAGCTAACACCGCGTTGCATCTCCTGGGCCTTATCTGGCTCCATCTTCTGCCGGTGAAGTGAAACATCCCATTCACAGCTGCGTAGATCTGGCATTCCTGTGCCGCTACCTGCTCCCATTTTTCGCCGTTGTAGTGGTACATGATGGGGGTCGTTCCCTGACCGGTGGAGGCAACGGTGTAGACGTAGGTACAGGTGGAGTCTTTGACCTGCACCCAGGTTGTTCCGTTGAAGTGGAACATGCCGTTCTCAGCTAACACCGCGTTGCATCTCCTGAGCTTTATCTGGCTCCATCTTCTGCCGGTGAAGTGAAACATCCCATTCACAGCTGCGTAGATCTGGCACTCCTGTGCCGCTACCTGCTCCCATTTTTCGCCGTTGTAGTGGTACATGATGGGGGTCGTTCCCTGACCGGTGGAGGCAACGGTGTAGACGTAGGTGCAGGTGGAGTCTTTGACCTGCACCCAGGTTGTTCCGTTGAAGTGGAACATACCGTTCTCAGCTAACACCGCGTTGCATCTCCTGAGCCTCCGCGCTACCCATCTGGTGCCATCGAAGTGGAACAGGCCGTTTTTAGCCACGAAGAGCTTACACTTGTCCTCTTTTTTCATCTCTACTGTCGTCCAGGTTTTACCGTCGGTATGATACATAACTCCATCTACGGTAACGACATAGGTGCAGGAGTCTTTGCGGATCCCCACTCTCCCTCCATGACCTATGCCGTGCCACATGACACCTGTCTTCTCATCATAGTAATACTGGCAGGAGTCAAGTCTTGGGATCTCGACCTTTAAGCCGAAGAGCCAGGTTTGGCTTGCACCAACCAGAAACTCGCCAACCCAGGCGGTAATCTGCCATGCGTATTCGCTGTCTTCTTCCAAGGGACGTGCATCCATCGGGTATTGCAAGGATGTGTTCGTGACACCCTTCTCTTCGAACCAGGGCTCGGCGGCACTGATGGCCTCATCCGGTGTCATCTCCTCCGGGATCTCAACGATCCGCAACCGGTAGGTCACGCCCTCAGGCGGTGGCACAGGTGGTGTCCAGACGAAGGTGGGCTGGGGCTCGGTTATCTTTGAACCGTTCGGCGGAGCAAGGAGCTTGGGTGGTGATGGGGTGATGCCTCGATGCTCACGGCAGTTCTCTGCCAGGACCGCCCCGCTTTCGTCCTCCACCCGTATGCAGTATGTATAGACACCTGCGGGTAAGGCACCACGCCGAGCCACCACTTCCTCATAGGCAGGGTCGTACCATTCGTCTTGGATGCTCGTAACGTCTGCCGAGGCGATCCGTTTGCCGCCTGGCGGGATAGTGATCACGTTGCTTCGCGCGTGCGCGATCTCGGTTCCCTCGTGCGTGATCCATCCGTAGAGCCTGACGTCAACAGGTTCCTCTTCGGTGTTGGTGATGGCACAGCTCCATAGTTGTTCGATGAAGAACTGGGTAGGCGGCGCAGGGATAAGCCTGACGCTCCAGTTTTGGGCTGCAAGTGCTCCCACGAGCGCAAGCAGCAGCACGATGCGGTTTTTCATCGCTCCTCCTCTCTTTATGCCGCTGCGCGGCATAAAGGTTAATCTGATTAGTCCACCAGAATTACTAACCTTTTTGCTTCCGGCAGACACCACTCAAATATACGAAGATTTAAGACGTTGTCAAACCCTCGTAGAGTAATTGATTTTTTCCGTTTGTTAAACTTTAACCAAATAAGAATATCTATGCTTAACTGTGTAGAGTCCAGTGGTCGCCTGGGTAAAGGCGTGGCGTTTATTGAGCTGGTCAGGGCAGTTTGCTGTCCATATAAGAGTCAAGGAGAAGCTGGGCGGCGCGATGCTGTGGGTTCAGCTCAAGCGCGCGACGCAGTTTGACCACCGCCTTTGTAACATCGTGCAGGTGGAAGTAGGCGTAACCCATGTGATACATGAGCGCTGCGTCCTCCGGGTTGCGCTTCTCGATCACCTCGAAGTTCTCAATCGCCATGGCATAATCTCCTAGTGCGTTGCAAACGATCCCCAGATGGTAGTGAGCGATCTTCGACTCCGGATGTATGGCAAGAAGCTTTTCATAGCATTCCTTAGCATGCGGCAGATTACCGCGATGATAGAAGGCTATACCTAACCGGTAATAGGCCATAGCGAAGTCAGGATCGATCTCAAGGCAGCGTTCCAGTGCCTCAATCGCCTGCTTTACGTAGCCGCTGCGGTAGTAGGCAACACCGAGGTGATACCATGTGTCGCTTGAGGTTTCTTCCAAAGAGAGGGAATGACCGTAGGATTGGATAGCCTCTTCCGGTTCGCCTGTGAGGTAATAGAGATCACCAAGACACCTGAAGAGATAGGTATCGTCGGGCAATAGCTCCGCCGCCTTCTTGTAGGCTTCGAGTGCTTTCTTTACCTTGCCCTGCACGCGCAGTCGGTGCCCCTGTCTGCGAAAGTGTTCTCCGTCCGCCTCTCCCAGGATGCTGCCGCAGTACGGGCAGTAGCGGAACCCTTCCGCTAACTCCTTGCCGCAGTCTGAACATCTCATAATACGCCTCACGGAAGGTTGGCCACGATGGCCTTTGCAAACTCGCTGGTCTTGACAGGCTGCACACCCTCAAGCTGACGGGCGAGATCGTAGGTAACGGTGCGTTCGAGGATGGTTCGTTCCAACGCTGCGCGGATCGCCTGCGCCGCCTCCTTCCAGCCGAGGTACTCAAGCATCATCACACCGGACAGCAAAAGCGAGCCTGGATTGACCTTGTCCATGCCGCGGTACTTGGGTGCGGTGCCGTGTGTTGCCTCGAAGAGCGCTGTGTAGTCACCGATATTCGCACCCGGCGCCAGCCCCAGTCCGCCCACCTGTGCCGCGCACGCATCCGAAAGGTAGTCCCCGTTCAGGTTGGGCATGGCCATAACGTCGTACTCGTCGGGCCGCAGAAGCACCTGCTGGAAGGTCTGGTCCGCGATGCGGTCCTTGATTACGATACGTCCGTTCGGGTCCCCTGCCGGCTTTCCACCTCGCAGAGAGGCATACGCCCCCTCCTTGGTGATGGGCGTTACACCGTCATCGGCCATCACCTGATCCCAGAGCTCGGCCTCGGTGATAACCTGATCCCGGAACTCATCAAGCGCCAGCTCATAGCCCCATATCTTGAACGCACCCTCGGTGTACTTCATGATGTTGCCCTTATGCACAATGGTGACGCTGCTGCGGTTGTTATCAATCGCATGCCGGATCGCCTTACGCACCAGCCGCTTGGTGCCGGTCACCGAGATCGGCTTTATGCCTATGCCTGAGTCGGGCCTGATCTCTTTGCCCATCTCATCCTTGATGAAGTTAATGATCTTTGCCGCCTCTTCCGAGCCCTGCACCCATTCGATGCCGGCATAGACATCCTCGGTGTTCTCGCGGAAGATAACTACGTCAAGCTTCTCAGGGTGATGCACGGGCGAGGGCACCCCCTTGATCCAGGAGACCGGCCGCACACACGCGTAGAGATCGAGTATCTGGCGCAGACTAACGTTAAGGCTACGGAACCCACCGCCCACCGGGGTGGTAAGCGGACCCTTGATGGACACGATGTGCTCGCGTATCGCGTCCACGGTCTTGTCCGGAAGATAGGAACCGATCTTCTCAAACGCCTTCTCACCTGCGTAAATTTCTTTCCACTCGATGCGGCACTTGCCGCCGTAGACCCGCTCGACCGCCGCGTTCCACACATGCATCGAGGCAGAGGTGATGTCAGGGCCAATGCCATCGCCCTCGATAAATGGGATTATGGGGTTATCGGGAATCTGGAGCTCGCCGTCTTTAACGGTAATCTTTTCTGGATTCATTGCATCCTCACAGTTTGAAACCGCCGTGTTTTTTGATGTGCGTGGCCAAACCGCCGTCAGCCAGAAGACCGCGCATGAACTCAGGGATGGGTGTAAAGTTGATCTCTTCTCCCTTGGTTAGATTACGAATCACACCCTGGGTCAGGTTGACCTCAAGCTCGTCGCCTGCATCGATCCCGTCGGTATCACATTCAAGCACAGGCAGCCCCACGTTGATTGAGTTGCGGTAGAAGATGCGTGCGAATGAGCGGGCAAGAACAGCCGAGACCTTGCACTCCTTTATCACGCGTGGAGCATGCTCACGCGAGGAGCCAAGTCCAAAGTTGCGACCGCCTACCACGAAATCGCCAGGCTGGACTTTTGCCGCAAAGGTGGGATCGGCGTCCTCAAGGGTGTGCTCTGCCAGCTTGGCCATGTCGCCGCGCAGGTGAAAGTAACGACCAGGCGTGATATGGTCGGTGGAGATATCGTCACCGAACTTGAATACCTTTCCCTTCAAAACCGCCATTCAATCTCCTTCTCTTTTTGGAGTGCAATGACCGTGTCATTGGTGCAACAAAGAGCAAAGGGTTGCACAACTTCCTTCCTCCCCCCTGGTGGGGGAGGACGCCGCTCCATAGGAACGGTCGTGGGGGGATTCACCCTTCCCCTACCCCCTCCCATCAAGGGAGGGGACTTTAAGGTAACCCTTTGCCCTGCCGGGCCGCATGTAGTGCGAGGCTTCAGCCTCGCGGCGAACCTAAAGGTTCGCACTACGTGACTGAAAGACAAAAGGAGCATCACAAAAACTCTCGCGGATCGGTAATCTTTCCGGTGAGCGCAGAAGCCGCCACCGTGGCAGGGGAGGCGAGGTAGATGGACGCTTCGGGATTGCCCATCCTTCCCTTGAAGTTGCGGTTCTGGGCCGAGATGCAGACCTCTCCGTCGCCGAGAACTCCCTGGTGGATGCCCACGCACGGCCCGCAGCCCGGCGGCTGAATGACTCCACCGGCCTCAATGAACGTCTCCATGAGACCTTCGCGCATCGCCTCCAAGTAGACCTTGCGTGATGCAGGTACTATAAGGAAGCGCACCCCGGATGCAACCTTCTTGCCTTTGACTATTTCTGCCGCGATCCTGAGGTCCTCCAGCCGGCCATTGGTGCAGGTTCCGATGAACGCCTGGTCTATCTTGATTCCCCTGGCTTCGCCTACCTTGCGGGTGTTGTCCACAGTATGTGGAAAGCTCACGGTAGGTTCGATCTCTCCCAGGTCGAAGCTGAAGGTCTTCTCATAGACCGCGTCATCATCAGGGGCAAGGGCCGTGAAATCCTCGCCGCGTCCTGCATCCTCAAGATAAGCCTTGGTAACGTTATCGGCGGCAAAGAGCCCTGCCTTGGCTCCGGCCTCAACCGACATGTTGGATAGAACGAACCGCTCGTGCATGGGAAGCGTATGTGCTACAGGGCCAAGAAACTCCATCGCCTTGTAGGTCGCGCCGTCCGCACCGATGTGTCCAATCACCGAAAGCATCAGATCCTTGGCAAAGACTCCGGGCTTGAAGGAACCGGTGAGTTCTATCTTGAAGGTCTCTGGAACGCGCAGCCACACCTTGCCCAGGGCGATGGCAAAGCCCACGTCTGAGGAGCCCATGCCGGTGGCAAAGGCACCAAGGGCACCTGAAGTCACGGTGTGGGAGTCTGCACCCACCAGGAGATCGCCCGGACGGGCATAGTCCTCCACCATCCGCTGGTGGCAGACCCCTTCGCCGATCTCGGAGACTATAACGCCTGTCCTGGCCGCGAAGGAGCGCAGGATGTTGTGGGCGTTTGAAAGCTCGGAGCGCGGGCTTGGTGAGGCGTGATCGAGGAAAAGAACCGTGCGCTCAGGATGCACGGCCTGCACCAGGCCTGCCTTCTCAAGCTCCTTGACCGACAAAGGCCCGGTGCCGTCCTGAACCATAGCGGCGTCCACGTCGGCAATCACCAGATCGCCCGGCTTGACTTGTCTGCCGCAGTGCTCAGAGATTATCTTTTCGCTCAGGGTCTGGCCCATAGGCTAGGGCTCTGGCACAAAGAAGCGGGTACGGCGCAGCCGATCGACCTCGTCCTTCATCTTGGGGAACTCCTTGGCCACTATCTCCATCATCTCTTCCTGGGATATCGCGGTGGTGCGACCTTCATCATACTGTTCCTGTACCCAGGCTGCCACGCGCTGGACCCGCTCATCCTTCTTGTCTACCTCGCCGATCTTCTCACCGAGGAACGAGGTGATCCAGTAAGTTACTCCGGCAAGACCGGACTTGTCGGTTATTGCGATACCGGGCGGACGGTCGAGCAGCTTGGTCGTGTCGAAGATATTGTATATCTCCTCGTTCTTGATCATGCCGTCGGCGTGGATACCGGCCCGGGTGGTGTTGAAGCTGCCACCAACAAAGGGCATGTTGGAGGGGATGATCTCGTTTAGCTGCAGGAGGTAGTAGTCGGTGATCTCGTGGACCACGGTGGTGTCCATCCCGTCAAGGGTACCGCGCAGACCCGCATACTCAAAGACCAGCCCTTCGATAGGGGTGTTGCCGGTGCGCTCACCGTAGCCTAGAAGTGTGCCGTTTGCATACATACAGCCGTAGAGCCAGGCGGTGGATGCGTTGATGAGCACCTTGTAGAAGTCGTTGTGCCCGTGCCATTCGATTTGTTCCTTGGGCACGCCTGCCTCGTGGTGCAGACCGTAGACCAGCTTGGGCACGCTGCGCGGTAAAGCTGCCCCAGGATAGGGCACGCCGTAGCCCATCGTATCGCAGATACGAACGGTGATGGGTATCTTTGCATCTCTCGAGCGCTCCATGAGCATCTGGGCGAAGGGCACAACGCAGCCGTAGAAATCAGCACGGGTGATGTCCTCAAAGTGGCAGCGTACCGCGATGCCTTCCTCAAGTGCCGCGTCCACTACCCGCAGGAACCCCTCGATCGCCTGCTTGCGCGTCTTCTTGAACTTACGGTAGATGTGGTAGTCGGAGATCGAGGTAAGCATCCCGGTCTCCTTAAGCCCCATCTGTTTTACGAGCTTGAAGTCCTCGGGACGGGCGCGAATCCACCCGGTGACCTTGGGATAGGAGAATCCCCTCTCAAGGCACTTGGTTACCGCTTCGCGGTCCTTCTTGCTGTAGAGGAAGAACTCGCACTTGCGGATGATCCCCTTGGGCCCGCCCAGCTTGTGCAGAAGGGTGTATAGATCAACCGTCTGCTTGACCGTGTATGGTGGTCTGGCCTGCTGACCGTCGCGGAACGTGGTGCAGGTGATGTAGATCTCATCCGGCGGATCCTGTGGAACGATCTTGCCATCGAAGCGAATCTTGGGCGGTTCCACGTAGGGAAACGCATCCCGGAAAAGCTCAGGCTCTTCGGAATCGACAAGCGGTATCGGTTTGCCCCTCGGCTCGCGCCAAACGCTCTTCTTCTCTTCACTAATCCAACTCATAGAAACCTCCTTGAGGTAAGTTTCCTTCCATTATTGCTCTGGGCTTGTACGGACGATGATCGCTTTGGGAAAAACGTTCAACTGAGGTATCGCCACAGTAACCACTGTGATGGAATTCAGTCAAACGCATGGGGTGAGAATACAGCGAACGCGGCTTTTGTCAAGGGGAGAAGGGTATATGGGATAATGCAGACTCTCCAGTCCGCGCGATTATCTTTTTAGAACAGACAGGAGTGTCTGTTCCACACACCCTCCCTTTTGACTGGGCATTGTGCCTTTTCAAATCGGAGCGTCGTAGGGGCCGGTTTCATCGTGCCCTAGTTGGGTATTAAACCGGCCCGAAAATGAAACGGGCCGACCTGAAGGTCGGCCCCTACGGACCTGCTATTCCAAAGGGATCTCTACCCTTTCAATAATAAATTTGACTTTAGGACGAAATCGCTTGTTGAACAAATTCGATTCCCAATCCTCTTGAATTAGACTATCGACTCTAGCTGAATCTAATATTCCAAAGTAAACTGAGATCCACCGAATCTGATAAACACACTCATCATCCTCCGCCTCGATTTTATAAACCAACGGCCACCGGGGTTTTCCATTAACTCGTAAACTATGACCACGCGCAGTATCGGGCATACTGAGCTTTATCCAAGCCAAAGCAGAAACCATTGCATTTTTCTTTCCCTCTGTTGGTTTAACGTAATCTTGGGGAGAAAGGATATTATCAAATGGAATCTCGTAGACAACGCTACCACCGAATAAGGAGTCTTTGTCTGGTCTTCGAATAACTTCTCCTCTAAAGCTTTTCAGCTCGGCTTCTAGCCATTGCGGAACCCCTAAAAATACCTTACCACCCCTAGAAGATTTTGATCCTGTATTAATAATACTCAGAAGAAACTTGTCCTCCCTTGTCAGATAATGTCGTGGAGCGAACCACGAATATCGGTATTTAGGCTGACGAGTGGTGATATCATAATAACTAAAAGCTAGCGAAAGAAACGGTCTCTTTTGCATCTCTTTCAATTGATTGATCCCCACCCAAACGGCTATTCCTGCTAAAATAGCGGCACTTACACCCGTAACGATAGTCATTATCTGAACAAATAGCTTCCACCAAGGACGCTCGGACAAATGTTTCTTCGCCATCACCCCATGCTATTCAAACCAACATCTTTGTCAAGTGGATTCTTAAGGTATGTTACGGGTGTTACGGGTGTTACGGGTCGGGCAGATAAGACTGCGGCGGTTTGGTGGCCCGGCGCACGAACGAGGGGTCCTTTCGCCAGTTCTTCGCAACCTTCACGTACAGCTCAAGATAGACCGCTCTACCGGAAAGCGCCTCAATCTTCTTGCGCGCGCGTGTGCCTAGTCTTTTGATCGCCTCTCCCCCACGCCCAAGGATGATGGGGCGCTGCGAGTCACGCTCAACATATAGGGTCGCCCGAATCAAATCCTTACGGCCATCACGTTCCTTGTATTCCTCTATCTCCACAAACACCGAGTAAGGTATCTCCTCGCCGTAAAGCTCAAAAAGCGACTCACGTATCGCCTCTGCCGCAAAGAACCGCATCGGATAGGTGGTGACTTCCTCTTCAGGATAGTACGGCTCACCCTGGGGTGCTGCCTTAAAAAGTCCTGCAAGAAGTTCCCCCAAACCATCACCCTTGAGCGCTGAGATCGGGTAGACCTCATCTAAGCCCAGATTCCGGTAGCGGTCAATGAGCGGCAGAAGGTTTAGCTTGTCTTTGACAAGGTCCACCTTGTTGACGGTCAGCACCACCGGTTTATCTATCGATCTTATGAAAGATGCAAGCTCATCATCCGGCTCATAGCGCGGCTCAACCATCAAAAGCACCAGATCGGCATCGCTGAGAGCTGAGAAGATCTCCCTCTGCATGAACTCGTAGACCGCACCCTTGCGCTTGATAAGACCAGGGGTGTCGAGGAAGACCAGCTGACCCTCGGGTGCGGTAAGGATGCCCAGAACGTTCCGGGAGGTGGTCTGCGGTCTGCGTGATACCGCTGAAAGATGCATCCCCAGATATGAGTTGAGCAGGGTCGACTTTCCGACGTTTGGCGGCCCGACGATGGCTACGAACGCTGATTTAGAACCCGCGGAGCCAGCTTCGCTGTCTGCAGCAGGGACCCTGGATTTATTCATTCAAGCTTACCTCCAGGAGTTTTGCATCAGCCGTAAACAGCAAAAAACTGTGACAGACCTTTTTCGTAAAAATCTCCCCTGCCGCCCTGGCGTAAAGCCTGAGCTGCTCATCGAATCTGTCAACGTTCTCCAGATCGGATGGGAACGACTTGTAGTCTATGATATGAAGACCTTCAGGCCTTACGAGCACACGATCTATGCGGCCGGTGACGGTCTCCTCATCCTCTCGAATCACAAATGGAACTTCACTTGCGCTGTTCGCCTGAGGAAGAACTATCTGCTCCAAGAGACCAGATTCACGAAGCGCGGCGATGTGCTCTGCTACCCTGGTTTGATACTCTTCAACCCTGGATGGCGCAAGATCAAAGGAGAGCACCAGTGAACGCACCGCCTGGTTGATGGATTGGGGATTCGGAGTAGCGATTCCGCTGGAGATACGTTCAAGCACCGCGTGGATGATCTCGCCGAAGTGCCACAATCCCTTGCCTTGGTAATAGCGCATCTCCAGATCATCACTCACCCTGCGCAGTCTGCGCTTACGCTGTGGCCAGTTTCGCTCAAGGATTACCGCAGGAAGTTCAGTCTTTGGCTCCTTTGAAGCGGCGGGTTCTTCCGGAACCGGCTCGCGTATTTGAAGCGCTACCGCGTGGGGAGCGTCGGGGATCTCAAGGCTGCCCATAACCTCCCTCAGCCCTAAACCCTCCACAAGGTAGCTAAGCCAACCCGATACCTTGCCGTTCCAGACCCCGGAGCAAAACAGTGCGTCGCGGGCGCGGGTGCAGGCCACGTAGAAGAGCCGCTTCTGTTCGGCTTCCTGTTTTGCCTCCCACAACAAACGCTCCGGATGCTCCTTGTAAGCCGAGTCAGTAAATGTCAAGACCACCCTCTCGGCCTCTTCCCGAACCGCCAGTGCCCCTGGCTTTCGGGTGCGCTCGTCCATACCGACAAGGAACACCACGCGCGAGTCAAGCCCCTTGGCCGCGTGGATGGTCATGATTCGAACAGCATCCATCCCCTCGGTGTTAACGTTGGCCTTAGGCTCCTCGGCGCGGGTGCTCATGCGCTCAAGCCGCTCGGCGATCTTAAACATGCACAGACCTTCGGAGTCGAACTCCTCCAGAAGCCTTAAGAACTTGCGGATGTTTTCTGCCTCCTGCCGGTCGGCAAAGTAAGACCACAGGCCTCGCCCGCGAAGGATTTGTTCGAGGAGAACCGCGGAGCCCAGCACGTCCACCTTCTCTCTCGCGCTTTTCAACCACTCAACCGTATTCTTGATTGCCGGGATTGAGGATAAAGTAAGCTTCTCCCAGAGGTTCCCGCCTTCATCTGAGAAGGATATCTCAAGTATCTGGGACTCTGAAAGCCCGCAGAGCGGGGAACGAAGGATGCCATAAAGAGCGGTATCTTCTGCCGGATTGGCAAGGAACCGCACCAGCTGCCGCAAGAGCACCACCTCCGGGGAGGCGTGAAAGCCTGTGCCCTGGACCACCACAAATGGAACGCGGCGACGGCGCAGCGCCTCCTCATACCTGGCAAGATGGGTGCGTCGCCGCAAGAGGATAGTTACGTCTTCGTATCTGCAAGGTCTCTCAACCTCTTCTGCGTTTTCGTCCTTCTCGAATACCGGCAGGGTGCCCACGATCTCCTTGATGCGCGCTGCAACGGTCTCGGCCTCCGCCTGCTTCTGTTCGGCCATACGAAGCTTTTCGCCGACCCTGGTCAAGAGGATCTCCACGTGCCCCTGCTTGCCTGGATTACGCATGGGACGGAACTCCTCGTAGGCGGTCTGCCAGTCTTGATCCCCGCCTTGCATCAACCTTGAGAAGAGGAGGTTGACGAAATCAATTATCAAAGGAAGGCTGCGGTAGTTCTCGCGAATCACCACCTCGTCAAACCCTGCCTGCATCCAGGTCTGTAGTTCTCTTGCCGCCCGCTTGAAAACCTCAACGTTCGCGCCTCGGAAGAGGTAGATGGACTGCCGAACATCCCCTACAAGAAAGAGTGTCGGGATCTTGCCAAGCTCACGCTTCGCACCCATCCCGGAGCGCCACTCCTCGATAAGCTTTGAAACTATCGCCCACTGAAGACCGTTGGTATCCTGGAACTCATCTAAAAGGATGTGGTCGGTCTGCTCGTCAAAGCTTTGAAGGACGTTCGACCAGTTTGGGGAATGATAGAGGACATGATAGAGCTTGTATTCCAGATCGCCGAAGTCCAGCACCCGCTCGGCTCGCTTGCGGCGCTCGTAGCGCTCGGCCAGGTGGCGAAAAACGTAAAGCAATCCACTGGTTTGAACAGAAGCATGCCAGCGCCAGAAGACCTCGTGATAACGAAGAAACGCCTCTCCCCTCCTTGTAAACTCCTCACGCTCCGGCTCGCCCCTGGGCAGCCTCTTTCTTAAAGCGCCTTTCTGTGTAAGGAACCGGGGAGCGAGTCTGGAAAAGAGGGAAAGTATCGCTCGCAGGTGCTCGCGTTCATTCGATGGAGCACAAATCTCTGCAAAACCCGATGCCTGCCAGAACTCCTCGCCCCAAACCCTCCTCAGACTCCCCCAAGCGTCATAATACTGATCCGAAAGATCACACGCACCTCCATCCAGCGCCAGATAACTCTGTGGTATATGTTGGAACAGGGAACGGACGTTCCGCTGCAGCTTACTCCAGCCCAGGGTAAGTGTAAGGTGACGCACCCACAAAGATGCTTCGTTATCCAGCGAACCCAACTGAATCAGTCCCTCGCGTATAACCTCCTCGCGCATAAGCTCGGCCTCGATAGCGTCAAGCACCTGTAGGTTGGGCGCCAGATCAAGCTCAAACGCGAACCGCTCCAATACAGAGCGGGCAAAGGCGTGGACGGTTGAGATGCGGAACCTGGAGAGCTTGGGCTGAATCTTTCTATGAAGAGCAGGCAGACGCTCGCGCAGGATTTCAAGAACCCTTTCCTTCATCTCTGCGGCCGCCTTCTCGGTAAATGTTATGGCAAGGATGCGCTCGGGTGAAACCCCGGACTTAAGAAGCGCTACGTAGCGTTCAGCGAGCTTCTGGGTCTTGCCCGAACCGGCAGGCGAAGACACAACAAGGCTGCGCTTAACGTTGAGGTGAGTAGGTCTAGGACGGCGTTTACGAGGATTCATCGCGCCCCGCAAAATTCGTTGTATTCACAATATCTGCACACCTGATCTCCTTCAGCCTGGAAATGACCTTCACGTATCCCTTCGATAGCTTCCTTTGCAAACCCCACAGCAGCAAGGATTGACTCGTCCGGCGGCGATATCTCCTCTATCTTGGAGTCATAAAAACTGTAGATGCCGAATGAATCAATCCGAGCCCCCTGCAGCCGGCGAATCATCTCGCAGTACAGGGGAAGCTGAATGGATTCTCCCTTTTTGATCTTGCGCCTGAAGTAGCGTTCCTGGCCTGTCTTATAATCAAGCACCCGTGCGCGTCTTCCTTGCCAGTCCACCCTGTCCACCCGACCCCTCAAGGTAAAACCCTCCTGCTCAAAGAAGAGTTTGAGGTTGCGCTCAAGCCAGTCCGGATCAGTCTGCCAGCCAGCATCGGCTCGTGCCGTTTCCTCGTCACGGAACCAGTCCTTGCGTGCACCTGCCCAGTCCTCTATCCACAGTCGAACAAAAGGGTTGAGCCTGCGCCTGTCAAGCTCCTGGATCAGAAGATCCCAGAGCCGGTCATCTATACGCTGCGGATCAGGGTTGCCCTTGAACAAACGCTCAAGCACGGAGTGAAGGATAGTGCCCAGCAGCCTTGCTTCAGGCTCGGCCGTGGGCTCTTCATAAGGCCCCAGGCCAAGAACCGCACGCAGATAGTAGCGGTAGGGACAGTTGCGATAGACCTCAAGCAGCGTGACTCTGAATGGATGCTTGGGACCGAAGCGGGTATTTATGAGTTCAAGGGAGCCTGAATCGGTGAGCATAACGCCTTCCTGCGGCTCACCACGATCTGCCGGTTCAAGGATCTGCTGCTCCTCTTCACAGTAGATGGTTAGATCTTCCGGCTGTGTATCCTCCTTACGCTCGGCAAGGAAGACACTTGGGATCATGGGCCGATCAGCTTCCATGGATGGGGCGGACAAAAACACCTTCTTGCGGGCCATGGCCATGAGCCTGCGATACTCGAACTCCGCGTTGGCAAACTCATCCTCCACAGTTGGCAGACCTAAAGCCTGGCGCAGACGTTCAGGAAGCAAAAGGTCGCGGTGAGGGCGATGCGGAAACTCACCGTCCACCAGACCGCCGACAAAGAGGTATGAAACATCCAGCCACCGGGTCTCCACCAGCGGCATGACGCGGACAGCTCTGGATTCTTCCTCTTCTTCAGGCTTCGGTATCTCCTTTCTTAAAAGGATCTCCAGGGTCTCGCGGGCAAAGTGCGGGCTGACCTTTGCCTCACCAGCCAGCTCGGTCATTCGAACAAGCTTCTCCAAAATCTCTTCAAACCCCTGGCGCAGCTCCTCGTCCACCTCCCAGCCGAGCCAGGAAAGAACCCTGCGCAGCCTCTTTACAAGCCCCTCAACGGATACAGAACTGAGGAGCCGTTTGAGCTCTTTGATAAACCGACCCATGAAGCCTCGTATCTCGGCAACGATCTTTGTTGCCTGGGGATGATCCACGAGCCTCAAGCAAACATCGGAGAGGAAGCAGTCGGTCCAGGCCTTCTCACCTGAGATGACTCCCTCCTCGCGCGATAAAACGTCCACCCAACGTCGCACGGATTCAGGAACCTTTTTAAAGTTAGGTGAGAGGCAAATCCCCACCACGTCGCGGCGGCGGAACCCCTGCTCTGCGGCGCGTAGAAGATCAAGAACTCCTCTGATAGCAGGAAAACTCTCTAACCGAGGTCGAAGTGAAATCCGAGGGTTGAGTCCATATCTCGCAAAAACCCGTTCAACTATTGGTCGGTAGATCTCAAGTGCAGGAAAGAGAACGACGATCTCGTCTGGATAGACCCCCTTTTCGGCCAGGGCACATATGCGTCTGGCAATTGCGGCTACCTCGTCCTCGCGCGATGGGAAACGATGCCAGGTGGATTGGGGCGCAGGAGACGGTTCTGGAGTGGGACGCTGGGGAAGCTTATATGAAAGGAAAAACCTCTCGCCTTTGGCGGCGAGTGGGTCGTCCGGGATGATGACCACAACCTCAGGGACGTGATCCAAGATAGCATCAAAGAGGTTTTGCTCAACCTTCCACGGCTCAAAGTAACCCTCGAGGATCAGGAGTTTCTGAGACAGCGAGAAAATCTCTGCCACAGCCTCTTCAAGAAGTGCCTCATGATCTATCAACCCCTGCTCTTCCAGATACTTATCGTAACGCGCAAGGAGTTCGACAGCCTGCTTGAGGCGGAGTTCGGTGTCCGTATCGAAGATCACCTCGCGAGCGAGTGGGGGAATCTTTGCCCACCCCTCGGGATGGTGCCGCCTGAGTTTGGCGTAGAGGGTTGAAAGAAGCCCCAGGTGCTCCTCGCGAAACATGAGACCTCGAGATTCATGAATCAGCTTGAGCAGGATGAAGCGTCGGTCGCGCTCGTCCACGATCCCCTTTTGGGAGTTGGCCCTCACCAGATTCTCAGCCAGTGTTTGAATCGTAAGACAGGTTGGTGTTTGCATGACGTTGCCTCGATACAAGGAGAGTATCTCGAATAGAGCCGAGCGTGCCCGGCGCTTGTTCGGGGTAAGGTAAAGGATCTCTTGAGGGGCAAACCGTTCGGCTATCTTAAGCTCTGAAAGCAGCTTACGTGTAAACCCGGGCGAACAAAGCGGACGCCGCGCAAGCAGTCTGAGAGGTGTGTTACGGGTGTTACTGGTGTTACGGGTCATCGGCTCAGTTTAATCGAGAGAAGGAATAAGTCAATCTTTGGAAGGAAGGCCCCTTTGTTTCTCAGGCCGTTCTCAGTGCAGGATCACCAGCTTGGTGCTGACGCAGTGATCCTCAGATGAGACCCGTGCGAAATAAACCCCGGAGGGCTGGGAGGAGGGCGGGGAGGGCGTCCAGATGCCTTCTCCTTTGATAGTTTCCTCAAGCACCTTCCGTCCGTCGGCGGAGTAGAGGGTAAGCTTGGCCTCGCCGGGGACATCGTAGGAAAGCCGGTTGAGGGATGCCTCAAGTTTGATTGGCGATGGGTACTCAAGTGAAGGCTCCACTACCCCAACCCCCATGTCCCAGTCGGTGATTATTGCATAGGCCTCGAAGATGGTGTCCGGGTTGAAGCGGGAATACACCCAAACGAGGCGGTCATCACAACAGGCCACCGCAGGAGGCTGAGTGTGGCCCCAACAGTTCACGGTATCCGCTCCCCAAGGCGGGGTGTACTCAAACAGGGTGGTGCTGCGTATCGGCTCGTTATCTTGTATGTATCCCAGTATCCCTCCACCATGATCCCAGTAACGCTTCTTCGACGGATCAGATGGATCAGGATAGTCAGAGTGGGTTCTTATGTGCGTGTAGGCAAAGCTGTCGTTAGGCGAAACGGCCGTGGAATACCAGCCTTCTGAACTGCCATGAGAAAGCCACAAGGTATCCCACCATATCAGCCCGCGTATGGGATGGCGAGTCAGACCACGATCACTAAACACCCGACCCACAATAATCGGATAAGCACTCGGATCTTTCCAGAACATCACGAAGCGGTCATTATCCAGCCAGTAAGACTCAACCCGGTGGCCATCAGAGCTATCCTCATTCACCAGATGCCCCATCGGCTCCCAGCCAAGGATTGGCTCATCCTCGGCATCGAACACCTGAAACCTGGGATAAGATACTGCATTCGGAGGAAGGCGAAACTCATGCCAGGTTACCACCAGGTCGCCTGCATCG
>Ga0209991_10000340_pt1 | contig 20821 bp, 15 predicted proteins | sample ChitaG_FD_183167 | JGI IMG/M metagenome (GOLD analysis project Ga0209991, IMG submission 183167) | Deep subsurface microbial communities from South Pacific Ocean to uncover new lineages of life (NeLLi) - Chile_00310 metaG (SPAdes)... | ecosystem: Environmental > Aquatic > Marine > Oceanic >... | reverse complement strand
CCTCGGCCGGCAAGCTCCCCGCGGCGCTGAAGAGCAAGGTCCGGACACACCGGCCCCCGGTGATCGGCCGTTAGAGGGCCTCTGAGGGCTTCGTTTTATGAGGCGTTCTGCCGCCGACCTGGGTGTTTGCTGGGGTCGGGGTGGTCGCCGCCGATGTGCGGCGGTGTGTGTGGTTGGCCAATCGTCTTACGTATCGGGGTCTTTGGTCAATACCCTTGACCGGGTGCGTCGTGCTAACCTGCCGGGGTAGTCCTACCCGTGAACCTGCGAGGTCAGGGCAACAGGGCAGGATTCGCCGGTGCAAGGTAATAGTGATGTATGGGTTACCGAACGCTATGCCTGGCATGGGTTTTCCTGCTCGCCGCTGAGCGTTGTGGGTAGTCAATATCTTGACCGCCATCGACGCACTCCGGTGAAGCGCCGCCATACCCGGTGGCGTGTAAAGACATTGGAGTCACTACCTGACAACCGTTGGCGTGTACCGTCGACCGTGACTTTCATTGGGTGCCTCACTGGCCGCGTTGAAAGTTCCAGTCGGCAAATGTTTAACAACGAAGTCCGCTTTGTTAATCTTCGCTGCATCTCGACAACCTGCCGACTACTTGGCCATGTTGGCAAACCGTGACAAATGCAGTTGGTGCGCAACGGTTATCGTCTTCGTTGGGCCATTGCGATGCTTGGCCACGATCAGATCGGCTTCACCGCCGCGTGGGTCGTCGCGTTGGAATGCGTCAGGCCGGTGCAAAAGGACGACCATATCTGCATCCTGCTCGATGGCGCCCGATTCACGGAGGTCAGCTAGCATCGGCTTCTTGTCGGTGCGCTGCTCTGGGCCTCGGTTGAGCTGGCTCATGGCAACTACCGGAACTTCGAGCTCTTTGGCCAAAAGCTTTAGCTGACGTGAGAATTCGGACACTTCCTGCTGCCTGGATTCGACCCTCTTGCCCGAGGTCATGAGCTGCAGGTAGTCGATGACGATGAGCCGCAGATCAGCCTTCTGCGACAACCGTCGCGCCTTGGCGCGGATCTCCATCATCGTCAGGTTCGGTGAATCATCTATATACAAAGGCGCTTCACTGATTTCGCTCATGCGGCGCGCCAGGCGTGTCCAGTCATCGTCTGTCATGCGGCCCGCTCGCATGTCGGCGAGTTTGATCTTGGCCTCGGCCGATAGCAGCCGCATCACAATTTCGGACTTACTCATTTCCAGGGAGAACAAGACGCTCGATTGATGGCTCTTGATCGAGCAGGATCGCATGAAATCCAGCCCCAGGGTCGAATTGTGCGTCGGCACCATCGATCGGGTAGCGAGGTACATGTGGTTGGTGTTGTCAACCTCGACGCAACGCACAGCGACACTTCCTACGGGTCGCACGTCGACGATGAGCCGCGAGCCATGGCGCGTCGAGGAACGGCCGGCGCGACGATCCTTATGCAGGATCGACTTCCGCTCGAGGCCGAACACCACATCATCAGTTGCGAAGTCGAGTGTGTGGCCAGTAGAGCCAGTAGAGGTTGCCTCGATGCGGCCGCCTACCCGATTGGTCGCCGTCTGGCACCAGTACCCGAGGCTGACGATCAACTCCGTAACGTCTGCGGCCAGGCGCGGGTCTGTCACCGACAACTGAACCGACCCGCTGGCGGTGATCGTGGCGCTGGTATCGAGCAGCCCGGCCAGCAGAGCGCGTCGCTGGGTTTCAGATGCTCTGAGGTAATCGGCCGGGATGCGCTTGCCGCCGAGGACACCGATAGCGCCCAAGCGTCCCTGCAACGTGCCGCGCCTCCGCCCAGATGTCCCGCCCGAGTCAGGCAGCATCAGCTGATAGCGGCAGACCGCTGACTCCGGCTTACGCGCGACAACGCCTTCTACTTCGATCCGCATGACAATCTCGGGATCAGCCGTCATCAGATGGGCAGCATCAGCGGGCCCGTCGCCCAACCACGCACCGAGGGTGTACGGGGGAACCACGAGGTCCCGGTTAGGGGCCTGGATGGCTTCGGCGTTGATGACGGAGTGATTCAGCCGGCGGTCGGCCGTCGCGCAGCGCAACGTGCCAGCTATTTCGTGCGTCGTGCGAACGGCAGCGCCGGTGCGCTGACTGTTCGAGCGGCGATGGCCCGCTGCCGCCGCCTGGGCGGACTGCCGCGATGCTCGCGTCTCTGTCAGCCATTGGTGTTGAGCATCGGCGACGATGACCGTGCCATCAGCGAACTCGATCTCATAGCAAGGCCGCCCCACCATCACCTCGGTGGCGGCCAACACGCGGGTGGGTCGCCCATCGGCAGCGATCAGAAGATCTCCGACCGCCACCTCAGCCATCGTGGTCCAACCGGTCGGGGTCGGCAGCGGCGTGTCCAAGGCCAGCGCTTTACCCATGCCGGGCCTGGCCGCGATCACGATCATCTGCCCTGGGTGCAGGCCGTTAGTCAGCTCGTCAAGCTCGACGAACCCGGTGGGCACACCGCGTGAGATGCCACCCTGCGAGGCGATCGCATCGATCTCGTCCATCGTCGGCTGCAGCAGGGACTCCAACGCCACGAAATCCTCGGACGTTCGGCGATCGGTGACATCGTAGATCTCGGCTTGCGCGCGGTCGACGACTTCGTTGACATCGGCCCCTTCAGCCCCCGCGTAGCCATACTGCACAACCCGGGTGCCCGCCTCTACCAGCCGACGAAGCAACGCTTTCTCCGAGACGATAGTGGCGTAGTAACCCGCGTTCGCCGCTGTCGGCACCGTCGAGATGAGCGTGTGCAGGTAGGGTGCTCCGCCCACCCTGCGCAGCAGCCCGCGGCGGTCCAACTCGGCTGCAACGGTGACGGCATCGGCGGGCTCGCCGCGACCGTAGAGGTCCAGGATCGCATCGTAGACGTTCTGGTTCGCGGGGCGGTAGAAGTCGCCCGGGCGCAGCTTCTCAAGTACGTCGGCGATCGCGTCCTTGCTCAGCAGCATTCCGCCCAGTACTGCTTGTTCGGCGGCGGCATCCTGCGGGGGCTGACGACCGAAATCCTCACTTGGGGGGGCGCTTTGTTGCGACGAACCTCCGGCACGCCCCAAGTCATCTACGACTGCCACGCAGAGCCCACCCCTCAAATTCGCTATCGAACGTACATTCGACTTGCGGCATACTGAGACTCTAAACCCAACCACCGACACGCCCCGCTCGGGGACCGAACACTCCCCGCGACGGCTCACGCTAGACGTTGCTGGGAGGTACGCAAGTTGGCCCTGTTGATGGACTTGTGGATCGAGTGTGGATACTTCAGGTGGGCCATGTTGGGCCGCTGGGGAAAACCTGTGTACCGAGGCTGTCAGATTCCGTATTTGCGCAGCTAAGTGCACCATAGACAATCGGAATGTCTGTGGATGAAAAGTTTGGCGGCGTGTCGCGCTGGTTTCCCGTTTGGGCGTGTTGCGTTTCACCGAGGCGGCGGGCAGACTAATAGCAGATTGGGTTCGCTGCAACTCGTGCGGGCCGGAAAATTCGCCGGTCCAGACAGCCAGCTAGGCGAAGACCATTGCTGATCCTCACCCAGCCCCTGCAAAGCCAGCGTCGCTGGCGCCCCGCTAGCTAGCCACTACATTCAGCGACACCGAAGCGTCGACATTCTGATGCAGCCGGACTGCGATGGGGTGCGTGCCCACCGCCTTGATGTGAGCCTTGGGCAGGCTCACGGTCCGCTTGTCGAGGTTGGGTCCGCCGGCCTTCTTGATTGCCGCGACAACGTTGGCTGCGGTCACCGAACCGAACAGCTTGCCCGAGTCTGGGGCTGCTTTCACCGCCAGCTCAATCGCGCCTAATTCCTCGATGGCCGCCTTCAGCTCGTTGGCGTGGTCCAGGCTCTTGACGCTTTTGAGCTCCTGGGAGCGACGAATCGCGTCGGCCTGGCGTTGCGCGCCACGGGTGGACACAATCGCGAACCCCCGTGGCAGCAGGTAGTTGCGGCCGTAGCCGTCCTTAACTTCGACCGCATCCCCGGCCGAGCCGAGGTTTTCGACCTCGGTGGTCAGAATCAGTTTCATGTCTTCGTCCTGTCTGGCTTCTCGCTGCTTACCGCGTCGCCGAGGTGAACGGCAGCAACGCGACCTCGCGGGCATTCTTCACCGCGATCGCGACGTCGCGCTGATGCTGGACGCAGTTGCCGGTCACCCGGCGAGCGCGGATTTTTCCGCGCTCGCTGATGTAGGTGCGCAGCAGCTGGGTGTCCTTGTAGTCGATGAGCATGCCCTTGCCCTTCTTGGAGCAGAACACGCACTTACGGGTCTTGACCGGCTTCTCTGGGGCCGGACGACGCTTGGTGGCCTTCGCCATGTGTCTATCTCTTTCTACAGATCACTGATTGTGTTGGGACTGATCAGAAGGGTGGTTCATCGTTGGCGCCGCCGAACGACCCCGAAGCGGGCGCGCTGCCCCACGGGTCCTCCTTGGGCTGCTCGGCAGGCCGAGAGCTGGCGCCCCCGCCACCGCCGAATCCGCCGCCACCGCCGCCGCTTCGGCTGGCCTTGTTGACCTTGGCCGTCGCGTACTTCAACGACGGGCCGATCTCGTCGACCTCGAGTTCCACGACAGTGCGCTTCTCACCCTCACGGGTCTCGAACGAACGCTGCTTGAGGCGGCCACTGGCGATCACCCTCGATCCACGAACGAGGCTCTCGGCCACGTTCTCGGCAGCCTCTCGCCAAATACTGCAGCGGAGAAACAGCGCCTCGCCGTCTTTCCACTCATTGGTCTGACGGTCGAACATTCGGGGCGTCGACGCGACCGTGAAGTTCGCGACGGCCGCACCCGACGGTGTGAACCGAAGTTCGGGGTCAGCGGTCAAATTTCCAATGACCGTGATGATGGTGTCACCAGCCACGGGGTCCTCCTAAATGTGTTATCGGCTCTGTACGCGTTGGGCAGCCGTCGCGGGTGAGCCTACGGAAGTGGTCTGACGTGTACACGCCGTCAAGCGACTTAATCAGACTGACCTGCCTAGCATCGGCGGCAGGCCGCGTTCGTCGCCGCTGCACTAGTGCTTGTCGGTGCGCATGACCTTGGTGCGCAGTACCGACTCGTTCAGATTGAGCTGACGGTCAAGCTCGGACACCGTCGCGGGCTCCGCCTTGACGTCGACGATGGCATAGATGCCCTCGGCGTGTTTGGCGATCTCGTAGGCCAGCCGGCGGCGTCCCCAGATGTCAACTTTGTCAACACTGCCGCCATCCTTGCGGATCACGTTGAGGAACGTCTCGAGTGACGGAGCAACGGTGCGCTCGTCGAGCGTCGGGTCGAGAATGACCATGATTTCGTATGGACGCATAAGTAACCCATCACCTCCTATGGTCGTGAGCGGCCACGGAATATCCGTGGCAGGAGGGTCGCCTGCGTCGGCAACCGGGCCAGGCTACCGGAACCGGCGCTGATCTGCGAAATCCAGCTCCTGACGAGCACCCTCGACAGGCTGTTCGACGGCCGTGGCCAACCGCGTCGACCTCGCCCTCCGGGTAGGGCGCGGCTGCAACCAGTCCGGCAACCAGGGCGGGGGTGCATCAGGCGCGTGAGCGAACACCCCTCCTGCAGGGTCGTCGACGTTGTCGCGCCGTACCAAGTCCAGCTCGGGGCGGTAGATCTGGCGGATAACCAACGCGCACAACGTAATCACCGCGAAGTCACGCAGCAACACCGTCGCCGTGAACCACTGCTCGGGCAGACCCATGTTCTGTTCGCCGAACAGATAGAGCATCCGCGGAACCCAGACCAGCATATCGATCGTCATCCAGGCCAGCAGGATTCGCCGTTGCGGCAGCGCCAGCACGGCCAGCGGTACCAGCCACAACGAGAACTGCGGACTCCACACCTTGTTGGTCAGTAGGAACGCCGCCACCACCAGGAACGCTACCTGCCCCACCCGAGGGCGCTGCGCTGCCGTTAGTGCGATATATCCGATGGCGATGCAACAGGCGGCGAACAACGTCGCGCTGAATACGTTCAGCACGATCGGGGTCTCCCAAAAACCTAAGTCCGGGTCGAAGCCGCGCCAGCCGGTGAACGACTTCACGACGTTGTAGATCGAGTCCATATCGTCACCGCGTCGGGTGTTGAGCCGGAAGAACTCCGACCAGCCCCGGGGAAACAACACCATCACCGGCAGATTCACCACCAACCAGGTCGCCACTGCTGCCAGCGCTGTTTGGCCGACCTCGCGCAGCCGTCCCGTACGGACCGCCAAGATAGCCAACGGGATCAGCAAGAGCAGCGGGTAAAGCTTGGCCGCCACCCCAAGCCCGATGAGTGCGCCTGCCAGCACAGGTCTTCGCCGTGCCCACGCCAGCAAAGCCCCGGCCGCGAAAGCCGTTGCCAGCGCATCGAAGTTGGTAAAGATCTGGAATATCACGATCGGTGACGCAGCGACCAATGCTGCATCCCAGATGCGCCGCGGTCCGGCCAGCATCGCGGTCGCCCACAACGTGATCAGCCACGCCAAGGCGAGACCGAACGCGGCGATGTTGAAAAACATCACCACCTCGGCGACGATCGGTACGGACACCAATTTCGTCAACGCCGTATAAGTCTTGGCCAGCGACATCGCGAGATACTGGTAGATGCCCGTCAAGACCGGGTACTCCATGTAGCGCACAGCCGGGCTATCGTCGAACTGAACCCGCGGCTTACCCTCGGCGTCAGTCTCGACCCAGCTGGACTTGTACGGAAACCTGCCCAGGTTCAACAATTCTGCGGTGTACAGGGGCACCGTATCCGAGTAGCACAACTGGAAATAGGCGCGCTGGTTCTCCCAGTTGCCCACCCGCTGATCGGCCGCACCGCTGCCGGTGGTCTGCAGACACGCAGCCTTCGTCGAGTAACCGAGCGCCAAGAACACCAGCGCGATGAGCAGCATGACTCGCAGCGGGGTCAGGAACCGGGAACGACCGATCAGCGCATGCCGACCGACGGGTCCGCCGATGGTTCCTGAGAGTGCAGCGCCGATGGTGTCGGTGCGGCTGGGCATATCGCGGCCGTCCAGGCTGCGCAGGTCATCGGCTAACCGAACCGGTGATTGCCTGGCAGCCGGCGCGGCCGGCGACACCTGGCCCGGTTCCGTCACGGGGGCGGAAGGGGACCTGGTGGCGGCCCAGCGGGCGGCGGCTCTCCAGGCGGCGGGGCGGGCGGTGGGGGCGCGCCCGGAACCCCCTCAGCCGGCGGCGGTGCACCGGCAGGCGGCGGCGGTCCAACTGGCACGGTGGTTGGGGGCCCCCACGGGATAGTGATGCCCGGGGCGATCTCCAGCGTTGGCTGAATCACCGTCTCCGAGGGCGGCGGCGGCTCGGTGGACGACGGAGGCGGGGGTGGGGGTACACCGGCATAGCCACCGATCTTCTCCGGCTTGGGGAACGACTCGTTGTCGGTCCCGTCGAGGGCGCCATCCATCGTGGCTTTCCAGATGTCTGCCGGCAGCCCCGCGCCGTATACCGGTGAGCCCCATTGGGTCACAAGCGGTTTAGTGCCTTCGGTAGTACCCACCCACACCGCAGTCGCCAGCGAGGGGGTGAAGCCCACCATCCACGCATCGCGGTTAGCACCCGTATCGCCCAGCTGATTGGTGCCGGTCTTCGACGCGGACGCCCGCCCACCCGCGAGATTGTGACCATTGGAGTACGCGGCGATCGGCTGCATCGCCGCAGTGACGTTGTCGGCCACCGCCTTGTCGATTCGTTGCTCGCCGCTCCGGTCCTCCTGGCCGGCGTCGAAGAGCACCTCGCCCTCGGCGTTGACGACCTTCTGCACGAAGTGGGGTCTGTGGTACATACCCGACGCGGCGATCGTGGCGTACGCCGACGCCATGTCCAGCACCCGGGTCTGATACTGGCCCAACACGACTCCGTTGTTCGGCGGACCACCCTCGCCGTCCTCGGACAGGGTGTGATCCACACCGGGGAAGCTCTCGGCAATACCAGCCTGGTGTGCGGCATCGGCGACGTCCTGCGGCCCATTGGCGAGCTTCAACATCAAGCGGTAGTAGCTGGTGTTCAGTGACTGCTTCAACGCCTCTGCGATGTTGCAAGTACCGCAGCTCTCACCGCCAACATTCTCGATCTGAATGCCATTCACGTTCACCGGCGAGCTATCGACCTGGTACCCCAGGCCCATTCCTTGCTTCAGCGCGGCGATCAGCGCGAAGACCTTGAATGCCGACCCGGTGGGCAGCCCGGCCTGCGCGAAATCGAACCCGGTGGCATCCGATCCGCCGTAATAGGCTCTGACCCCACCAGATCTCGGGTCTACCGACACCACCGCCGCGCGCATGTCAGGGTCCTGGCCGTCGAGGTAGGTCTCGACCGCATCCACCGCAGCGGACTGCGCCTGCGAATCGATGGTCGTGGTGATCTGCAGGCCTTCGGTGTTCAGTGTCTGCTCGTTGATGTTGAAGATCTCGAGCAGTTCGTTGATCACCTGCCGCTCGATCAGACCGTTGGGTCCGGTCGTCTGGTTCCTCGTGCTGGCCAGGTCCGGCGGCATAGTCGACGGGAATACTTGCGCGGCACGGTCGGCCGGCGACAACGCCCCGATCTCCACCATCCCGTCTAGCACCCAGTTCCATCGCGCTGCCGACGCATCAGGGTTGACGGCCGGATCAAGCACTGAGGGACGTTGGATGAGCGCTGCGAGCAGAGCGCCCTCTGCGACGTTGAGTTTCTCGACAGGCTTGTCGAAGTAGGCCCGGGACGCGGCCGCTACGCCGTAGGCACCGCGGCCGAAGTAGATGATGTTCAGATAGGACTGCAGCACTTGGTCCTTGGACCATTCGCCGGACATCTTGGTCGAGATCACCAATTCCTTAGCCTTGCGGATCATTCCGCCGATGCCGGATCTGGCATCGCCCACCAACGCGTTCTTGACGTACTGCTGGGTGATCGTCGATCCACCCTGCAGGTCCCCCCCGAAGAGGTTGTTCTTCGCAGCACGTATGAACCCAGAGAAGGAGAAGCCGGGGTTCGAGTAGAAGTCCCTGTCCTCGGCGGCCATTACCGCGTCGCGTACGTGCACCGGGATCTGGTCGATGTCGACATCAATCCGGTTACCTTCGGGTGGAACGATTTTCGACAGCTCAGAGCCATCGCTGGCGAGGATTGTCGAGACCTGTGCCGTACGGATATCGCCGGGCTTGGGCACCTCGACAATCATGTAGGCCATGCCGAAGGTGAGCGCCGGCAGGACGATCAGCGCTGCCACCATCGCGTAGAGGCCGCGGCGCACCCACTTCCAGTTGACCTGTTGCCATGGGCTCGGGTCCCCACCGGGGGGACCTCCTGTCGGTCCACCGCCACCTGTTGGAGGGCTCGGCGGCGGGGGGGGCTGCTTGGGTGGGGTGCCGTCGAGCGCTCGCTTAACCGCATCGATCGGATCACTCAGGTCCTCCGGCTTCCCTGCCCGCACCGGAGGCAAGACTGCGGTCAGCCGGTCGTCGGGTGCATCAGGGGTTGCCGGAGGCGGGGGATTCTGAGGAGCCTTTCGATGCGCGCCGCCAGCGGCGGGCGGACGTGGTGGACCGTCGGCGCGATGGGGAGGTCGTGGGCTCACGTCGTCAGTCATCCGGCCCTCCAGGGCGTCATCGGCTGACCGATCGCGCCCCTCGTTATTCACTGGCGGTGCGCGCACGGCCGCGCGCCGTCTGAGTACGTCGTGGGTCAGGTGAGCCCGTGGGGGGCTGCAGCGCGCCGAGTTTGTACGACTTGACTAGGTGATTCCAACTGCAAGTGCGGCACACCTCCACCACGTGCACAGAAAATTCGTCGTAGCGTGTCGCCAGCAGGACCAGCTCCTCAGCGGTACGCGCGGACCCCGACACCGCGCCGAGTTGATCGCCGAACACCCAAGACACCAACGTCAACTGTTCCTTGCGGCAGATCGGGCACATCACCGAGCTGGGCTTGCCGTGGTACTTCGCAGCCCGCAACAGGTACGGGTTGGCGTCACAGACCTCTGAGACGCCGGTCCGCCCCGAGTAAACTTCGGCCAGCAGAGACCGGCGCCGCAAGGCGTAGTCAACCACCTGTCGCTGGAATCGCACGGGGACCAGAGTACGTCGGTACGGCCAACGCCGAGGCACGACTGGCGGTCCCGCCGCCCAGCCGACGAGTCGGCATCAAGCCCGGCCTGCTCCACCGCCGGTCGAACTCCTGCGATCGTCGTCGCGGTTTCGGGTATCGCTTCCGGCGCAATCGAGCTGGCGGTCTACGTCTGCAGTGAGCTCCGGTGAGTGTGGCGACGGCTACATCAGGCTGAACTATCAGGCTGAACTATCGGGCTGAACTCGGACGGATCGATCTGAACTCCGACGGATCAAACAGGCAGATCCCGTACCCGAACAGCTGGGGCCGCGGCGCTTCGGTATGCGGGCGTCGCTGGCGCCGATGCGGTACCGACCAGGTACCGATGTGGCGTTTAATATATCGGCGCGATACTATTGCCCGAGGTGTTGAACCGTCGTAGCGACGGCCTGATTGCGCGAGGAGGTGGCCCGAATGCTCGAACTGGCTGTTCTGGGCCTACTCCTGGAATCCCCCATGCACGGCTACGAGCTGCGGAAACGGCTGACCGGTCTCCTCGGCGCGTTTCGGGCATTTTCCTACGGATCGTTATACCCGGCGTTGCGGCGCATGCAGACCGAGGGTCTGATCGTTGAGGACGCCGCCCCCGAAGGCACCGTCAAGGTCCGTCGTGCCCGCCGCGTCTACCAGCTCACTGAGGCTGGTCAGCAGCGCTTCACCGAGTTGGTCGCCGACACCGGGCCGCAAAACTTCTCCGACGACGGGTTCGGAGTCCACCTCGCGTTCTTCAATCGCACGCCCGCTGAGGCGCGGATGCGGATCCTCGAGGGGCGTCGCCGTCAGGTGGAGGAACGCCGCGAAGGCCTGCGTGAAGCAGTGGGGCGCGCAAGTAACTCGTTCGACCGGTACACCCGCCAACTCCACCAGCTCGGACTGGAGTCCAGTGAGCGGGAAGTCACATGGCTCAACGAGCTGATAGCGGCAGAGAAGTCCGCGCAGGAGCGCGCGGATCAAACGTGAACACATCGACCAATGCAGCGCTGGGCAAGCACCAGCATTACTTCCCAGTTACAGAAAACGCCGGAGTAGGACAAGAGGAGACAACGTCATGACCACAAGCAACGACGTCAGGGTCGCGATCGTCGGCGTGGGCAACTGCGCTTCCTCGCTCGTGCAGGGCGTGCAGTACTACAAAGACGCCGACGAGAACGCCACAGTTCCCGGCCTGATGCACGTCAAGCTAGGCGGGTACCACGTGCGCGACGTCAAGTTCGTCGCCGCGTTCGACGTGGACGCCAAGAAGGTGGGTTTCGACCTATCCGAGGCCATCTTCGCCTCGGAGAACAACACCATCAAGATCGCTGACGTCCCGCCCACCGATGTCGTCGTGCAACGCGGGCCGACGCTGGACGGCATCGGCAAGTACTACGCCGAGACCATCGAGATCTCCGATGTCCGACCCGCTGACGTCGTCAAGGCCCTCAAGGACGCCGAGGTCGACGTGCTGGTTTCCTACCTACCGGTGGGTTCCGAAGAGGCCGACAAGTTCTACGCTCAGTGCGCCATCGACGCCGGCGTTGCGTTCGTCAACGCGCTGCCGGTCTTCATCGCTTCGGACCCGGTATGGGCCAAGAAGTTCGAGGACGCCGGAGTGCCGATCGTCGGCGACGACATCAAGAGCCAGGTCGGTGCAACGATCACCCACCGTGTAATGGCCAAGCTGTTCGAGGATCGCGGCGTGCAGCTCGACCGCACCATGCAGCTCAATGTCGGCGGCAACATGGACTTCCTCAACATGCTCGAGCGTTCGCGCCTGGAGTCCAAAAAGATCTCCAAGACCCAGGCCGTCACGTCCAATCTGCAACGCGAGTTCAACACCAAGGACGTGCACATCGGTCCGTCAGATCACGTCGGCTGGCTCGACGACCGCAAGTGGGCCTACGTCCGGCTGGAGGGCCGCGCATTTGGTGACGTGCCGCTGAACCTGGAGTACAAGCTTGAGGTGTGGGACTCTCCCAACTCCGCCGGCGTCATCATCGACGCGGTGCGTGCCGCGAAGATCGCCAAGGATCGCGGTGTCGGCGGGCCCGTCGTCGCCGCCTCGGCGTACCTCATGAAGAGTCCGCCGCAGCAGTTGCCCGACGATGTCGCCCGCGCCCAGCTCACCGACTTCATCGAGGGCTAGCAGATAACTTTCGCGTCGAGCAGGCCCGGGGGCCGTGTCCGCGCTCGCCTGGAACGTCGGAGGCCCAGGGGCACTGCAGCGCGCAATGGTCGGTCCTGCCGGTGCTTGTTTTGCGAATCGCCGGTGTCACACCGGTCCGGCGATCATCCCTGAGTGCCGGCGATGCATAGGGTCGAACCGTGGTCGACAGCGATAACGAATTGGCGCGCATGTCCGAGTTCCACTTCCTCAACGACAACGCCCGCCAAGCCGGAATCTCCGGAACGCTGCCAAGCGTGACGCGGGTCGACTCAGGTCCGGTCAGCGCGCTGAAGTTCGGCGACAGGGCACCGCGAGTGGTGTTCTTGCACGGCGGCGGCCAGAACGCGCACACGTGGGACACCGTGATCGTCGGGCTCGGCGCTCCGGCCTTGGCGGTGGACCTGCCCGGCCACGGGCGCTCCGCGTGGCGCAAGGACGGCGACTACGGACCCAAGCTCAATGCCATCGCCGTCGAACCGGTGATCCGAGAACTCGCCCGCGACGCAGAACTCGTCGTCGGGATGTCGTTGGGCGGACTGACCGCGCTTCGGCTCGCGGTAGCCTCGCCCTCCCTGGTGCGCCGGCTCGTGCTCATCGACGTCACCCCCTCCGCGCCGCAACGGCACGCTGAGATGACCGAGGCGCAGAAGGGCACGGTCGCCCTGGCGCAGGGTGAGCGAACCTTCCCGACGTTCGAAGCGATGCTCGATGTGACAGCGGCCGCCGCACCCCACCGGGATCGAGAATCGTTGCGGCGTGGCATTTTCCACAACGCGAAGCGTCTCGAAGGCGGCGCTTGGACGTGGCGATACGACTCCATCCGCAAGGGCGAGGGGTTCGCCGACCTGTGGGAGGACGTGCCCCGGCTCACCACCCCCACCACACTGATCCGTGGCGCCAACTCGTTCTTCGTCAACGCCGAGGATGCGAACGAGTTCGCGCGACTCGCCCCCGGATTCCAGCGGGTGCACACCGTCGAGAACTCCGGGCACTCGGTGCAGAGTGATCAGCCCCGGGTGTTGATTGATCTGTTGCGCAGGATTCTAGGCGGCTGAACCTAGCGAACAGCTCCGAAGGCGCAGGCAGCGTGAGAGACTGGCGCCGCCATGCCCAAGAAGTATGGGGTCAAAGAGAAGGACCTCGTCGTCTCACACGTGGTCAATATGGTCCTGACCGGAAAACTTCGGTCAGGAGATCGGCTGGACCGCAACGAGATCGCCCAGGAACTCGGACTGAGTCGCGTGCCGGTTCAGGAGGCCGTGGTTCAGCTCGAACACGACGGGATCGTCTCGACTCAATATCACCGGGGCGCCTACGTAGAACGGTTCGACGAAGCCGCGGTTCGCGAACACCATGAGCTGTACGGGGTGCTGAGCGCAATCGCCTCAGCGCGGGCGGCCGTCGCGGCCGACCCGTTGATCGTCGTCGAGCTGGACAACGTGCTGGCGCTGATGCGCAACGGCAAAGACTCCCGGCTGTTCGACGAACACGCGCGGCACTTCCGCTCCGTCATCAACACCAAGTACGCCGGACCGCGGCTGGGAGCCGCGATCGCCTCGTCGCAGACCTTGGTCCCACCCGCCTTCTGGGCCAAGTACCTCGAACACCATGACGCGCTGCTGCCGTCCTACGAAGCCGAGCTGACAGCGATCCAAGCTGGTGAACCGGAGCCAGCGCGGGCCGCATGTATACAGCGCTCGGAGATAATGGCGGGGATCCTGCTCTCGGAGCTGGTGCGCCGCGGCGTCTTGCCCGCGTTGCGTTCCGTGTGAGCCGAGCCGGTCGGTTTACCTGGCGGCCCGGGCCGTCGCGGCATCCCTGTCCGGCGCTCAGCTTGGCTGGCCAAAACAGGTTAGACTGTCGAATTATGGTGGACACGGAGCCGCGAGTCCGCGAGCTGGCAGGCGAACTGCAGCGCGTGCTTTCCAAGGTGTTGTCCGTACTGCGCCACACCGGTCGGACCTCTACCTCGGGCGACCTCACGCTGGCCCAGCTGTCCATTCTGCTGACCCTGCTCGATGAGGGGCCGATTCGGATGACCGACCTGGCCGCTCGCGAGCGGGTCCGCACACCCACCACGACGGTCGCGATCCGCCGGCTCGAAAAGCTGGGGCTGGTTAAACGTTCCCGCGATCCGTCGGATCTGCGAGCAGTCCTGGTGAATATCACCCCCGATGGACATGCGCAGCACCAGGAAGCGTTGGCCTCCAGGCAGGCTCACCTCGCGGCACTGCTCAGCAATCTCAGCGTGGACGAACTCGACGCGCTGGCCAAGGGCCTCGCCCCGCTTGAGCGGATCGCCGAGTAGCTCCTCACCCCAGCCAGTCGAGCACCGCAGCCGCGGTCCACGACTGCTGCATGCTTCCCAGCGGTTCCCCGGTGAACGGTTCGTAGTATTCGGCGAAGGTTCCGTCACTGGCCTGGCGCAGGCCCTCCCGGCAGAGGATCGCAGAGCGCTCGGCCCAGCCCCGCCTGGCGAAGCACCACGAGAACAGCCAGGTCATCACAGGCCATACCGGCCCACGCCAGTACTCCCGCGGGCGGAAGTCCCGCGAGACCGGCGACGTCGAAGGGATAAGTGCGTAGGCAAGGTCGGGATGACCGCAGAACCGCGGACCCTCCAGCAGCCGCAGCAGCGCCCGCTCCCTGTCGTGCGGCAGGCCACCACACAACAGCGGCGCAAACTGCGCTACCGTCTCGGTCGCGATCCACCTGTCAGCACGAACATCGAAATCCTTTGCCGCCCCGGTTCGTTCGTCGGTCGCGGCGACGACGCCTGCCCGGAACCGCTCGGACCACGCGTACAGATCCTTCACATCGGCGTGCGGTCGCTTGTGGTCTTCACCGATCTCGGCCAGCACCTGGCACGCCACCGAGAAAATTGCGGAGACGAACGCGTCCTCCACAGCGAAGCTCACCGCCTTGGGCAACAACCGGTCGTCGTAGCGGACCGCCTTCATCTCCTCGAGCAGCCACAGATAGCGGTCGTACTCCAGGTCGCTCGGCCGCTGGCTGGCATCAGTGTTGATCTTGGTGTCCTCGCGCTGATACTCCGGCACCTCGCCAGGGATTACATTGGCGTACGCGCTGTCCCACCGCGGGGAGTTGTCCATCCCCGACTCCCAGCCGTGGTAGATGGTCACCCGGCCGCTCTCATTTTGGTCCCGACACTCCGCCAGCCAACGATGCCACTGCACCAGGGCGGCCCAACGCCGGTCGAGGAACGACTCGGCAACCGCGCGGGTCGAACGCCCCCGGGTACGGGCGTGGTCGAGGATGCGCTGCACCGCGATGGCGTGCACGGGCGGCTGCATGATCCCCGATGTGTGGCGGGAAAGGGGCGCGTCGGCCGAAAGCGCCGAGCACCCCCACCGCGCCGGCCCGGGGAAGTACCCGTCGGCACCGTTAGCGAAAACGATGTGCGGGATCATGCCGTTGCGCCACTGTGCCGACAACAGTGTGTCGAGCTCGACGACGGCCCGCTCTACCGACAGCGGAGCCAGCCCGATCGACACGAAGGCCGCATCCCAGCTCCACATGTGTGGGTACAACAACGGCGCCGCCGTGGTCATCACGCCGAGGTCATTGCCGCGCAGCAGGTACGCGGCGCGCGCCGCCAGTTGTGTCGGCGCGAAGCTGGTGTCGTGAGGCATCACCTCCATGATGCGACTTCTCCGGCCTGCTCGCAGCATCGGTAGGGTTCCAGTGTGCCGACCGCGATGATCACCGGAGCTGCCGGCGGCCTTGGATCGGCCCTCGCCGATGCCCTGGCTCCGACGCATACCCTGCTGCTGGCCGGGCGCCCCTCGGCTCGGCTCGACGCCGTCGCCGAACGCTTCGGTGCCAGCACTTGGCCACTGGACCTCGCCGATCCAGACTCGATGGCCGTCGTCGTCGAACCCATCGTCGAACTCGACGTGCTGATTCACAACGCGGGCGTGGCCTACCCAGGCCGGGTTTCGGAGTCGTCGGTCGACGAGTGGCGCGCGACCATAGCCGTCAATCTGATTGGCGCGGTTGCCCTCACCCTGGAGCTATTACCCGCGCTCCGTAGCGCCGCCGGCCACGTGGTGTTTATCAACTCAGGTTCCGGGATCAACGCCTCACCCGGGCTGGCGTCGTACTCGGCGAGCAAGTTCGGGCTGCGGTCATTCGCCGACTCGCTGCGCTGCGACGAGCCGTCCCTTCGTGTGACATCGGTGCATCCGGGACGGATCGCGACCGCAATGCAGGAGGACCTCATCGCCTACGAGGGCCGCGACTACGACCCCGCGCAGTTCCTGAGCGCGCAGACCGTGGCACGGGTCACCGCCGACGCCGTGAATGCGCCGCGTGACGCCCACATTCACGAAGTCATCGTCCGCCCCCGCTGATTTCGCGAGCCGCACCGGGGCTACTGGCTCGCGGACAGCAAGACAGTAATCGGGGAGCCGTACCCCAGCAAGCGAGCTACACAACCACGTTGACGAGGCGTCCGGCGACGACAATCACTTTTTTGGGGGTCCTACCGTCCAGGAAGCTGACGACTTTCTCCTCGCCTAGCGCGGCTGCTTCGACCGTATCTCCGTCGGCATCCGCCGCGACCGTAACGCGTCCGCGAACCCTACCGTTGACCTGCACCGGATACTCCACCGTGTTCTCAACCAGATAGCGCTCGTCGGCCACCGGAAAAGGGCCACGGGCCAAGGAGTCGTCGTGGCCCAAGCGCATCCACAGCTCCTCGGCCAGATGCGGCGCCAACGGTGCGACCATCAGCACCAATGGCTCCAGCGCCGCGCGGGCCGTCACACCGTGCTTTGTCAGATGGTTTGTGTACTCGATAAGCTTGGCCCCAGCGGTGTTGTTGCGCAAGGCGGCGTAGTCCTCGCCCGCGCCCGCGATGGTGCGGTGCAGCAACCGAAGCGTCTCCTCGTCGAGAGTGTCACTGTCGGTGACCCGCGACGCTCCGGATTCTTCGTCCACGACCAAACGCCACACCCGCTGCAGGAACCGGTAGGCGCCGACAACATCTTTGGTCGCCCACGGCCGCGACGCCTCCAACGGTCCCATCGACATCTCGTACACGCGCAGGGTGTCGGCGCCGTAGCTCTCACAAATCTCGTCAGGGGACACCGAGTTCTTCAGGCTCTTGCCGATCTTGCCGAACTCCTGGGACACCGGTATCTCCCCGTCGGGGCCCGTCCAGAAAAATCCCCCGTCGCGCTCCACAACCTCGACGGCTGGGACGTAGGCCCCGCGGGCGTCGGTGTAGGCGAAAGCCTGGATGTAGCCCTGGTTCACCAGTCGTCGGTACGGTTCGCGCGAGCTGACGTGCCCCAGGTCGTAGAGCACCTTGTGCCAGAACCGGGAGTAGAGCAGATGCAGGACCGCGTGTTCGACGCCCCCCACGTAGAGGTCGACGCCGCCGGGGTCGCCGGGCCCGTGCTCGGCTGGCCTCGGCCCCATCCAATACGCCTCGTTTTCCTTGGCGCACAACTCTTCTTCGTTATACGGGTCGGTGTAGCGCAGCTCGTACCAAGAGCTGCCCGCCCACTGCGGCATGACGTTCGTGTCCCGGGTGTAGGGCTTGAGCCCATCACCCAGGTCCAGCTCGACGTTCATCCAGTCGGTGACCTTCGCCAGCGGCGGCGCCGGCTCGCTGTCTGCATCCTCGGGATCGAACAGCGCCGGCGAATAGTCGGGCACGTCAGGCAGTTCGACAGGCAGCAACGACTCCGGCAGACCGTGACTGCGGCCAGCGCTGTCGTAGACAATCGGAAACGGCTCACCCCAGTACCGCTGCCTGGCGAAGAGCCAGTCCCGAAGCTTGTACTCGACGCGCTCACGTCCCCGCCCATCCCCGGTCAGCCGTTCGGACATCGCCTTTTTGGCGGCGGCCACATCCATTCCGTCGAGGAACCCTGAGTTCACCAGCACGCCGTCGCCCGTGTAAGCCTCCCGCAAAACAGCACCACCGGCAGACTTATCGGCCTCCCGCCGCACCACTTCCACAATTGGCAGACCAAACTCGGTAGCGAAATCCCAGTCGCGCTGGTCCCCGCCCGGCACCGCCATGATCGCGCCCGTGCCGTAACCAGCTAGCACATAGTCGGCGATGAACACCGGGATTTGCTGTCCATCAGCTGGATTCGTCGCATATGTGCCCAAGAAAACGCCGGTCTTGGAGCGGTTCTCTTGGCGCTCCATATCGGACTTGGCCGCAATCGCCGCCCGGTAGGCGCTCACCGCATCGGCCGGCGCGGCTGCCCCGAACGTCCACCGCGAATCAACGCCGGGTGGCCAACTCTGAGCGATGAGTCGATCTACCAGTTCGTGTTCGGGAGCCAGCACCAGGTAGGTCGCACCAAAAAGCGTGTCCGGCCTGGTGGTGAACACCTCAATGTCGCCTGCACCGGGTACCGAGTCGACTGCGAATAAGACTGTCGCACCGGTTGAGCGGCCGATCCAATTTCGCTGCATGGTTTTGACTTTTTCCGGCCAGTCCAACGACTCGAGATCCTCCAACAGCCGGTCAGAGTAAGCGGTTATCTGCATCATCCACTGCCGCAACCGTTTCCGAAAAACCGGAAAGTTTCCGCGCTCGCTACGCCCCTCAGCGGTGACTTCCTCGTTGGCCAGCACGGTGCCCAGGCCCGGGCACCAGTTCACCACTGAGTCGGCAAGATACACCAGCCGGTGCGCGTCCACGACATCGGCGCGTTCGTCACCGCTAAGCGCCGACCAGCTGCGTCCGTCGCCGACCGATCTGGTACCCGCTTCGAACTCGGCTATCAACTCGGAGATCGGGCGGGCCCTACCCGCGGCCGAATCGAACCAAGCGTTGAGGATCTGCAGGAATATCCACTGGGTCCACTTGTAGTAGTCAACGTCGGTGGTAGAGAAGCTGCGTCGCGAATCATGGCCGAGACCCAGCCTCCCAAGCTGGCGACGGAAGTTGACGACATTGGCCTCGGTGCGGGTGCGTGGATGGGTGCCGGTCTGGATAGCGTACTGCTCGGCAGGCAGACCGAAAGCATCAAAACCTAAGGCGTGTAGCACATTACGCCCCATCATCCGGTAGTACCGCGCGTACACGTCTGTCGCGATGTACCCCAGCGGGTGGCCGACGTGCAGGCCTTCGCCAGACGGATAGGGGAACATATCCTGGACGAACACTTTGTCGGCGGGCACCGGGGCACCGTCGGCGGGAGCCAGCGAACCGACCGGGTTGGCCACGTCGAACGTCCCCCATCGCGCCCAACGCTGCTGCCACGTCCGCTCGATCTCGCTCGCCAAGTCCGCGGTGTAGCGATGCTGCGGAGTGTCGGCGGCGGAGGTACGCTGCGCAGTCGGCGTTTCGGTCACCCGAACAGCGTATAAGCACCTCGATCCCCGATTTCCGCGCCTCGGTTGGTCTCGGTTCCATTGCGGATGCGTCAGGGGTTGGTTCCAGGTCGTGTCCAGTGCTAGCACCGGCGGTGTGACCGTGGATACATTCGTTGCCTGGCGCGGGACTAAACACTCCCGAACGTCTGGGGAAAGGGACTCGGAGGGCTGTAGTCGATGAGTGAAATCGCCCGCCAATGGCGGATTCTGGCAGGTGGCACCGTGGTCGGCGCCGCAAGCGTGGTCTGCTTTGCGGGCTTGACAGCTGCGGCCCAGCCGGCAACTCCGCAGCCGCCGCTGCCCGGCCCTGTGACACAAACCGTGCCGGCGGCACCTAACGCAGCAGTCCCCCAGACCGCCGCCGCCGCACCCACCGCAGCAGTCCCCCAGACCGCCGCCGTCGCCCCCACCGCAGCACTCCCCCAGACCGTGGCAGCCGCACCGGCCGCCGCACCCACCGGAGCACTCCCCCAGACCGTGGCAGCCGCGCCGGCCGCCGCACCGCAGCAGGGCGTCATCGCTGCTCAGCAGCCAGCCGTACCCACGCCACCACCAGTCGTCATCACCCCGGCAACTTCTGGGACGATCGCCGAATACTTCGCCGAGGCCAGTGTCACGCTTGAACCCCAGAGCAACCGGGACTTCCGAGCACTCAAGGTCGTGCTACCGATGCCGACCGGCTGGGCACACATCCCCGACCCCAACGTTCCCGATGCTTTCGTAGTGATCGCCGACCGAGTCGGTGGCAACGGGCTGCACTCGTCGAACGCCCAGGTTGTTATCTACAAGTTGATTGGTGAATTCGATCCGAACGAGGCCATCAGCCACGGGTTCGTCGAGAGTCAACAGCTGCCCGCTTGGCGGTCCACCAAAGCCTCGCTCGCCAGCTACGGCGGCATGCCGTCGTCGTTGATCGAAGGCACCTATCGCGAGAACGCCATGACGCTGAACACGTCGCGGCGCCAAGTGATCGCCGCCTCGGGTCCCGAGCAGTACCTTGTGTCTCTGGCTGTGACGACGAGCGTCGACCAGGTCGTGCCCGCGGCCGGTGCCACTGAAGCGATCGTCAACGGCTTCAAAGTCAGCGCGCCCACGGCAGCGCCCGCGGCCCCGGCACCCGCAGCAACCCCGGCTAGCGTCCCGGCACCCGCGGCAACCCCGGCTAGCGTCCCGGCTGCCGCCGCAACCCCGGCTAGCGTCCCGGCACCCGCGGCAAC
>Ga0209991_10000339_pt1 | contig 20851 bp, 17 predicted proteins | sample ChitaG_FD_183167 | JGI IMG/M metagenome (GOLD analysis project Ga0209991, IMG submission 183167) | Deep subsurface microbial communities from South Pacific Ocean to uncover new lineages of life (NeLLi) - Chile_00310 metaG (SPAdes)... | ecosystem: Environmental > Aquatic > Marine > Oceanic >... | reverse complement strand
GAGGGGCATAAACCAAACTCCAATCACTCGGATACAATCACCTCGATGATAACTTCTCTCGCTTCCCGGTCCTTCTACTTGACGACCTCAACCCCCTCCTACCTGGTAACGATGTATTGACCATGGAGAACCCCATCCAAAGGGTCAGCCAGAAGTTAGCGCTGATTAATCCCTAATCGCCTGATGAAGTCCATTCAAACCTGACCTGTTAGATTTTGATATCCGGATAAATTTGACATAATGATTAGTAAAGGATTATCTCAGAAGAATGCAGTTCTCTGAGCTTAGGCAGATGTCTGGAATTCCACCCTCTAAACAGATAGTCGTGGGGTGTTGCAAGAGATCTCAGTTCCTTTAACTTCCATATATGCTTAACCCCATTGGGGCTGACTTTCACCCATCGTTCTCCAACACCCAACGTCCTTATGTTAGGGTATCTCGATATGAATTCAAGCGCTTCATCCGTCGCGTAATCGCAAAAGACGTATAATCTCAAACTCGAAGGAATAGAGTCAAGTTTTTCAAGATCAGTCCTTGAATCAAGACCAATCCGAACCCCAACCAGATTGGGAAACCGTTCCAAAGTCGCCAGATTATAATTCTGTTCATCTAACCATGGATCAGAGTAGTCAATTGTTATAATCTTGCTAGAATCAAAAGCTTCATATATATCAAAGACTTCAAGGGGCCAATCGATTGTGATCCCTACTGTTTTACCGTTTACAGTTAGAAGTGGACCAGGGTTCTCGTCCAACACTTTCTTCCCTTTTTTATAGAAGTAATATCCACCGCTGTAATTTATGGAATCCTCTCCCTGCCAGGGGTAGTAGAAATCGCCAAGCCAGACCACATCCTCGTTAACCTCCCATCCGGTGACGTTGATTGAATCTTCAAACTCCCCGTTGTTGTATACGCGCAGCCAGCGCTCCTGTTTCTTGCAGCCCGGCATGGCAGCGAGGGCAAACGCCAAGACAGCTGCGAACTTCAGGATAGATCTTTTCTTCATCACCGCTCCTTGTGAACTATTGTAGGTATGGGAGGAGGGTTGTCAAGCGAACCCGATACCCGAAGGGGGCACGCTGAGGCTCGCGCTACAAAAGAAAAATAATCACTACCCCAGAATAGCTATCTTCTCCTTCTCGAACTCGTCACCTAAAAGCTTCACCTTAACGAAATAAGTGCCGGCTTTTATGCGGCCCTCAGCACCCCAGCAAATCTCGCCTTGTTCAATTGAACGGGTAAACTTATCAATCCTCCTCCCGGTTGTATCCAGGATCTCTGCCTCAAAATCCCCGAACCAATCCCGGTACTTGATGGTTATCTCTTTACCTGAAGAAGGATTAACCTCCCAGTGCCCTGCCTTCTTAGCAGCCAGTTTCATCTCTTCCCGGGCATCTTTGGCTTTAGACCTGGCATCTGGATGTGTGGAGGCGTCCCACGCCCTTGCCGCCCTCTCCCAGGCTTCCGCGCACTCCTTCCACTTGGAGTTGGCCTGTAGATGGTCCCCTCCCTTATCCAAAGAGGAGGCGTTGGAAGCCAACCGCTCAGCCTCCTTTTCGTGCGAGCGTGACTGGGATTCAAACGCCTCAAAGGGCGGGTCGCCCTTCCAGTAAAGGAATTTCTTCCTACCTTCACTACCCAACCACTGCTGAACATAAGCAACAGCGGCATTAGCGAAGCTATTTGGTATGTCATTAATGTAACGGAAGTGGTAAAGTTCAAGCGGCCAATAAAGGGCTTCCATAGTCAAAGCGAGTATCGCCAATTCCATTATCTCGTGCCATATCCCCAATCTTACCTCAAAGAAATCTTCCCTGTTCGCATAGCCGTATCCCACCAGGATATCGAACTCATGTGACACTACCACCCTTGCCGTCTGGGTAGGTATGTGCGGCACAGTGGGACGATCGTTAATTTTGGGACACTTAGCGGGCGTCATATTGGATTCAATCCCCGCTCTTGGGGTTTTAAGGGGATCTGTTGTGGGACGTTTTGGGAAATCCACGATCTCTTTCCCTGTTTCGGTCTTGGCTAAATAGGTTCGATGAACCTGGAAATCTAGGTCGACTCCATAGATTTTCAATACCTCCAGAGCTTTTTTAACCGTCAGTTTAAAAGTGGCTTTGTATTGTCTAGGATAGGGTTCTTCTACCTCCAGAATACCCAGACTCCTGGCCCTTGCTAGTCTTCCTTCGTGAGCCTCCTGGATCCTCATACTTAGGTCTTCCTTGACGGTCCTTATGAAAGTAAAGGAGAACGTGAAAACGTCCTTGACATTCTCGACAAGTCCGTCAACTTGCTTCTTCAGTACTTCGGTTTTGTCCTTATCAATATCCGGATATTTTAACCGCCCCTCAGCTTGAGGTGTGCAACCAAACAATGAACACATACGACCCCCTTGAATTGAGTTTAAATTACCTTTTCCACTTTAACCAAGTTTTTTTCTTAACAGTTGGTTTTCAGGAGTATACCCGCAGCAATTTTTGTTAATTCAACACATCGTATATCCACACCTTAGTTTTTCTGAGTTTCGGAAGATTTTTGAGGTACTTGTCAATCTCATCGGAATCCTCAAACAGGCGGTGAACCCAGAGCACCCTCAACTCCTTCATCCTGCGCAACGCCCTGAAACCACAGCGAGTAGGGTTATGACCGCCGCCGCTTGACCAATAACCGTGATACCGATCACTACGTTCCACATGCAGTGCCCTAATGTTGGAAAATCTTGCCAGCCTTCTTAAATCTCTATTGGTAATATTACTGCACTCGACGTACAGCCTTAGGTTTGAAGGAATAGAGGCAAGTCCCTTGATATCCTTTGAGGAACTGACACCGTAATCTACTCCTTTCAAATTAGGGAAATTCTTTAAGATTTCAGTGTCTCCATCTATGCCTGTTAATGTGAGAATCCACTCCGGATGTTCGATTTTAGAAGGCGGAATAATGTTAGGGTCCACCCCCACCAGCCTGCCGTTTACGTTGAGCACGAACCAGCAGCGGTGAGGTCCAGGTTCCCACTCCCAGTAATCAAAGTAGTTGTTGTAATCTATGGAATCCTCACCCTGCCAGGGGTAGTAGAAGGCAATCAGCCTAACCACATCCTCATTCACCTCCCAGCCAGTGACATCTACCTCCCGCTCGAACTCACCGTCGCAGTAGATACGAAGCCAGCGCGGTTCGGGCTGTGGAGCCGCCTCTTTCCTGCAGAAGACGACTGATCCCGCAAGCACCACAAGGCACAGAATCGTTATCTGTTTAAACACGTTCTTCATCGCCGCTCCTTTTGTGAGCCCACCTTATTCATAACAGCCCTCCCTCAGGGGTCCATGTATTTGCAATATCACATCCGGGCAGAGCGGTTCGGAGTCTATCCATCCCTGATTCGGTAACGTAATGGGAATGCAGAAAAAGCTTCTTCAGCTTGGAAAGGGTGCGAAGATACTCGAGGCCCTTGTCGGTTATCAAGGGACACTCCAAGGAAAGCCGCTCAAGGCTAGCAAGCTTGGACAGATGCCGAAGTCCGAGATCAGTGATCCTCCAACCCTCAAGATAAAGGGTTCTTAGGCTGACTAGTCCCTCGAGATGCCGAAGTACCGAATCCGGAATTTCGATACCTCCCAGGTCTAAACGCTCAAGATTCCTTAGATTTGAAAGGTAAGCCAGTCCGCTACCCTTGATGCTAACGCCGTAAAGCCAGAGCTCCTTCAGGTTGTGAAGTCCTGCAAGATGTGCAAGACCGGAATCGGTGATTCTCAATCTCATCAAGCGCAATTCCCTAAGGTTCGTGAGCCCGGAAAGGTGAGATACTCCTTCATCGCCTACCGAAGTGAAGCTTAACCAGAGCTCCTTAAGATTTTTAAGCCTTTCCAGGTGAACAACCCCCTCGTCTCCCAGAGGGTTACTCTCAAGATACAAGACCTCAAGCTCCTTACATGCTGAGAGATTGGCGAGGCCCTCTCCGAAGATAAGGTTGCCTCGGAGGTCTAAGATCTTGAGGTTCGCTAGCTTCTTAAGATGGACCAACCCTTTATCCGTGATATGGTTGCCCTCAAGACCAAGCCTTTGAAGATTGGCAAGCCCGGAAAGATAAGCCAGCCCCTCATCTGTAAGCATGGTGCGTTCCAGCCTGAGTTCTCTCAAATCCTTCATTTGCTTAAGACAACGCAGACCTTTACCCATTATGCATGCGTTGAATCCAAGTTCCAGTCTCTCAAGGCTGCGTAAATTCTTAAGATAGACCAGTCCTCTGTCCGTAATCCGGTTGCCGGTGAGATTGAGAACCCTCAACTTAGTAAGGCCTTTAAGCCAACAAAGGTCGGCATCGGCCAGTCCATTGAACTGCAGATTCAACTCCCTCAGATTGGATAGGCTTTCAAGATAAGACCAATCCCTAACCAAGCCTCTCCCAAAACTCATAGCGAAGCTGAACGTTCTGAGGCGGTCAAGGGCTTTAAGGTAAACGAAGCCCGAGCCCGTTATGTTCGTTGGATCAAGATTCAAGCTTGCGAGTCGAGGAAGTCCCGCAAGATATTTCAGACCCTCATCTGTTATATCGGTATTCAATAAGTTCAGGCCCACTATGTTTTGAAGCATTCGGAGACTTGCAAGACCAGCATCGGTTATATGGCTCGACTCCAGATTCAGGTATACCCAATCTAACCCAGAGAGGGGTTCGAGAGAAGCCAGTTCTTCATCAGTTATCTTGTAGAGACACAGATACGCTCCTTTAAGATTGCTGAACCTCTCCAGCGTCTCTAAGTCGGAGGCTTCTGCATCAATCAACTTGAGGACGGTCAGGTTAGGGAAACGCTCAAGTCGAGGAAGGTTAGCGGGATCAGCCCACGCTGCAACGACAGTAGTGAAATCAGTTATATCTCCAATATCATCTCCAAGCAGAGCCACTCCCCTTAGGGTATCGTTGACCCATAGAATGGAGTTATCCCACTTGTAATAGAGGCTCGTTTCCCCATTCCACGGGTAGGGGAAGAAGTCAAGCCAGATAAAATCCTTGCCAGGCTTCAATCCTGTAACATCCACCACACATTCAAACTTCCCATCGAGGTAGACATAAAGCCAGCACTGCCCAGGCTTTGGCGCCTCCTCCTCCTTGCAGCCGGGCGCCGCAGCAAGGGCAAGGATAACGATCGCCGCCGATTTAAGCATCTTCTTCATCTCTGATTCCTGTAAACTATTGTAGGTATGGGAGGAGGGTTGTCAACCCTTCGCCGCCGAGGGCGTGACTGCAGATGATCTGATCTCAAGGTTGCTCGCCGAGAAGCAGGCAGGTTAACGAATACTAATTGTCCTTCACTCAATCATTATCTTCTATAGTGTTTATATCTGTCGGCGCCATCTGAAGAATTTCTTTGGTTGACAACGATGGATTAGGGTTTATTCGTATGATGTCCGTCTTCGATATAACCTCGCAGTCGGGCAGTAATCCTCTTAGCTCTGCCGCACCAGTATCCGATATGCTGGTAAACACAACGTCAAGCTCCTGAAGTCTCCTGAAACCTGCCAGTACCGGTATGCTGGCATCGGTAATATCGGTTCCAGACAACCTCAGCTTTCGCAGATTCCGGAGATTTGCCAGATACGTCATCCCGTAATCAGTCAAACTGGAATTGGTCAGGGACAACTCCTCTAGGCCCGTATGAACGCCAAGATGCAAGAGACCCTCGTCGGTTATATCAATTCCGCTCAACATCAAAATTCTTAGATTCGGCAATTCCTTCAGGTAAAGCAATCCGATGTCAGTGATACCATTTCCCGAGAGTAGCAATTCTTCCAACGATTTTATCCGTGAAAGATACCCCACCCCTTTGTCAGTGATACCTTCCTCGGAAAACCAGATAGTTCTGAGGTTATTAAGATTCTCCAGATGCCTTAGACCTGAATCGGTAATATAGGAGGTTCTCAAATCAAGGATTTTAATATCGGGGAAGCTGTCACCGATAAGTTCTAAGGTAAGATCGGTAATTGGTGCACCAAAGAACCTCAACTCCTCGAGATGAGATAAACCACCCAGCTGCGCTACACCTTTGTCTGAAATATCATTACCCCCCAGATCAAGCCGCCGAAGTTCGGTAAGCCCGGCAACATACGTTAACCCATCGTCCGTAATCCCGGTAAAGCTAACATCCAAAGAGCGTAGATTGGTTAATCGTTGTACATAGAGCAAATCCAGGTCTCTAAACTCTGAAAAATCAACGCGTAAATCCCTCAACTCGCTCAGAGTCGCGATGTCTTCCAGTTCCTGGCGGGTAAAGGCCCTTCCGGATTTCTCCAGACACCGCAATTGCGTCAACTCACCGAGAGGAATAGATGGTGTTTCATCATTAAGGGATATACACAATCCCGCGAGGTTGGAAAAACGGCTCAAAACCTTGAAATCCTCATGAACCCCTTTTAGCGTAATTATCTCTTCCGGGTTGGGTATCGTATCCAGGTCAAGACTCCAGGCGTCGGCGCCTACTCGGCTGCCGTTCACGTACAAGTACCCACCATCATCGATAAAATCAATTGAATCCTCCCCTTGCCACGGATAATAAAAAACCCCTAGAGGAACTACATCCTCTCCAACCTCCCAGCCCGAAACGTCGATCTCCCACTTGAACTCACCGTCGTGATAGATTCTAAGCCAGCGCGGTTCCTCCTTGCAGCCTAGCGCCGCAGCAAGGGCAAGAAGAATGATCGCCGCCGTTTTAAGCATCTTCTTCATCACTGATTCCTGTAAACTATTGTAGGTATGGGAGGAGGGTTGTCAACCCCTACGTGTGTTACGAAGATAATAGAACAAAGCCCTGTCAGATTAGTGAGGGGTGAGCCAGAAACCATTATAGAGGGTAGGAAGAGACATACTCTCGGCTATACTTCATCCACCTCACTTCAAGTACTCCTGAACCCACAATTGGCTATGCCGCCATGAATCTAAATATATTAAATTCAGAGGAGTTGTCAAGGTCGCTCCCGTTTTTCAAATACGGTAACCTTAAGATAAGTATCGGCGCTCTAAGGATATGGAGAGATAACTGGTTGGCACCAGGCGAACACAAGGTCCACGTGGCTCTTACGCCCAAGATGATCCAACTAAAAAGATAGGGACTTGCTCTTAAGGGTGCAGCGTGTCCTTTGGGAGCTTTCAGAGCGCGCCTTTGAACGAGCCAAACAGTACTCGTGGGTCTCAATCGTTGAGGGGCGGCTGCCTTACTACCACGAGGTAGCCGGCTTAAACAGGGAAAGATAACCGATTCTCAGAAGGGACCTATGGGCAGCACCGTTCTTCCAAGATTCTCGTTTAAGACCTCGGCCATGGCCAGATAGATCGCCGAAAGTCCGCATGCAATCCCTTCCCAGCCCGCGATGCGGGTGAAGATCAAAGCGGTGTTGCCCGTGGTCCAGTGCGCGATCGCCAGGAGCCAGAAGAGGATTGCTAGCGTCAGGAACACCACGAACAGCGCCGCGTTCTTCTTCAGGGTGCTGAACATCATCGTGAACGTAAAAAGCCCCCAGAAGAAGAAGTACCAGGCAAGGAACGCCGCAGAGGTCAAATCAAGGCCCAGTTTGGGCGCAAGCAGGATGAAAACCAGCGAGAGCCAGAACAGACCGTAGGATGTAAACGCGGTGGTGCCGAAGGTATTGCCCTTGCGGAACTCAAGGATACCTGCGATTATCTGCGCCATGCCGCCGTAGAAGATGCCCATCGAAAGGATCATAACGCTTATGGGAAAGAAGCCTGCGTTGTGAATATTTAAAAGCACGGTGGTCATCCCGAACCCCATAAGACCTAAAGGTGCGGGGTTGGAAAGCTTTTGCTCCATTCAACTCCTCCTTTGGTTTGGCGGATTATACGAGGTAGAGGAAGGCTGTCAACTTTGGATGGGCAATACGCCTTCATACCGCCGCCGGTTTATCATTGTGATACTATTTAATTTGATTATGTCTAAAATACTTGACAATAGGGGGATAATGAGTACAATCAGACGGACAGCTAAATGAGGGCGAGAGATGGTTCGGGGAGAGAAAAAAACGCGCAAACCTAAAGGAGGTACGAGATGCGCAAAAACAAAACACTCCTTATCATCGCCGCGGTTGCGGTGATGCTCGTGGCCGCTACAAACGCTTCTGCCTACCACGAACACTGGGACGGCTGGTTTAACTCAGGATACCTCACCTACGACGGCTATACCTATAACCATGTAGAAGGTATAGGTGGAGTTGCGGACACCACCAATGGAGACGTCGATGAGTTTTTCCTCGACGCTATAACTGTTATCACTTTCTACTGCAGCGGGACTGACGGCACCATTGTGGTTAGGCTAACTTCGTCCAGCGGCTCGAAACCTACAGGTCAAGAAGACCAAAAGGAAGGCAGCGGCAACTGGGGAGGTACAGCGGTCCTCACGAGACCCGGCCTACCCAATGTGAACTTCACCACCCTCGTAGGCACCTGGGATACAAATGACGCTGGCGACTACTTCAACTATGCCCCCGAAACGCCTACCTATAGCGCAAAGTGGTATGTAAGCTACAGTGACCCTGACGGCCTTACAGGAGCGGGCGGCAGCGCAGGCTACCGGATAGTCTACAGGCCGTAAGGAATCCAAACCCTTGGAGGAGGGGGCTTGCCCCCTCCTCTTTTTGGCCTTGACATTGCCCAAGAATCGGCTTATAGTTAGACAAAAAGGAGGTCGAGATGTTCAGTATAGGTCTTTTAGCTTTAACCCTCTGGGGTGATATACTTGCAGAGCCCTTTCGCATCGCCGAGGCTGAGCCTGGCCACCATCAGGTCTACCTTCAGGCCGCAATGGCACCTGACGGCCGCTTTGCCATTATGTGGCGAGACAGTCTACCTATTAATAATCACCATAACTCTGAATTAGAGCTTTTCGTTCGCTTCTTTGACCGGGATGGTAACCCCTTGGCCGATCCCTACAAGATAACCAAGCTTGCGGACACCAACTATATCTACGGACCCTGCCTGGATATGGATACTTTGGGCAACACCGTCCTGGTTTGGTCGGAAGGTGGGCGCTACTTGGAGAATACGCATACCCGTTTTCAGGTCTTTGCCCCTGACGGCAGCCCCATGGATTCTGCCCGGATTATGTGTTCAGGAGGGGCAGGTTGGTATAGCCGTCTTGGCTTAAGTATTGCGAATAACGGCGAGTTTGCGGTGGTCTGCCCGACGAGATTTCCTGAGCGCGGTTACGGCCTCTGGGTTCAGCGCTTCGATCTTGAAGGCGTTCCCAAAGACTCCGCCTTTCTGGCCCACGATACCGGCGACATCAGTTGTAGATACACTCAGGTGGCGCTGAACGATGCAGGCGACCTGGTGGTAACCTGGCTTGATTTTCGCATAAGTGGGGAAACTTATCCCCGGTTCCAGGTGTTCGATGCTGAGGATGAGCCAATCCTTGGCTGGGAGCCGATGGGGCATCGTGTGGATGACGGTGAGGAGTTATACAACGGCACCAGGTCTGAAGTCTATTGGCTTGATGAAGACCGCTTCGTGGTGTTCTGGATAGATGGAAGGACTGGCTACCCTGAACCTTCGCATCCTGCGGGTCGGGTGTTTAGCGATAGAGGCCTAACGCGCCATCCCATACGCTGGCTGATATGGAGAGATTCCTTGTGGCTTTATCATGGCGGTCCAGAAGGCTACTACTCCACCGCTGTTTCGCCTGACGACAGCTTTGCCTACACGCACACGAGGAGCCACTCTGACTATCCTGATACATCTGATCCGTCGAAGAAGCGTTACTGGGAGCATGGGGTAGGGATACTAGGATATATACAAGACAATGAGCCGATACGCTGGACCAACCTGTTTGAGTACACCCCTCCGTTGGGAAAAGATACCATCAATAGCACTATCGACAACTGGCCCCACGTTCAGCCTTCTGCGGTGGCCTGCTCTAATGAACGCCTCGTATGGGTGTACTCGCGTCTTAACACCGACACCATCTTCGAGGCCTTTGCAATGATCACCGACTGGGACATGGGTATAGGGGTTGCCGAGCAGCCTATTGTCAGAATAACATCCGATTGGGAGGTGGTTACCTCCATCGGTCCTCAAATAGTGCTGCGATATCAAGATAGACCCGATGGCTTTCGAGCTTCAATCTTCGACGCCTCAGGCCGCAAGGTGGATGAACTAAAATCCCCAGCTCAAAACGGAGCTTTGACCTGGGGCGAGGGTTACGGGGCTGGCGTGTATTTCATCAGGATTGAGGGTGACGCGTCAGCTACCACTCACAAGGTGATCTTGATCCATTAACTCCCCCTCCCTGGTGGACAGTGTGCCCCTTGGGGTGCTAACTGCACCCCATAGGGTAGGGGGATAAAGGGGGCGGGGATTTACCCCAAAACACCTCAAAAAACCCCAAAATCGCCCCATTTTGTCCACCTTTTGACCACCTTTTGGGTAGCTTTTGACCAGCTTCTGACCAGCTTTTTTGTGACGAGTTGGATGTAAACCTGACTTGATTCACGCGCAAAGCAAGGCAAATCAACGATTCGTGCGGGACTTGACCTCTTAACTTTAGGCGGTATAATAATTTATGAATAAGGCCAAGGAAGCACCGGTGTTCCGAAAAGGGGTGGCAGAATTTTCTTTAGCCACCGGTATCTCGCGCATTACAGGGCTCTTACGTGAGGTGGTGATGGCTTCACTCTTCGGCGCCGGGTTCGCCAAGGACGCGTTCGAGATCGCCTTCCGCATCCCCAACCTTTTACGTGATTTCTTTGCCGAGAACGCGCTTTCCGCATCCTTTGTTCCGGTCTTCGTTGAGAAGATGCAGGGCTCCGACCGGCGCGATCTGTGGCGACTGAGCAACAATTTGTTCAACACCCTCCTGATTGTGGTCGGGGCATTGGCCGTCCTTGGTGTTATCTTTTCCCCGCAACTCGTATCGGTAATCGGACACGGGTTCAAGGGCATCCCGGGTAAGGTCGAGCTTACCACCCTGCTAAACCGTATCCTCTTCCCCTTCCTTTTATTCATCTCGCTCTCCGCATGGTCTGCAGGTGTGCTGAACGCTCACAACCGCTTCTTTCTGCCCGCGGTAAGCTCGGCGTTGTTTAACCTCGGCTCGATCGTCGTGGCTTACCTGACCTACAACTTCTGGATATCTAAGGGCTTAGATCCGATCGTCGGCATGGCGATCGGTGGTCTGGTTGGCGTCTTCTTCCAGTTCCTTGTTCCCTACATCGCGGTCTGGAGTAGGGGCTATCGGTACAGGCCTTACGTCAACTGGCGCTCGCCTGACCTCGGCAGGGTGCTTAAGCTCTGGATACCGGTAGTTATCGGTCTTGGATTGGTGGAGATTCAGGTCGCGGTTGACACCTTTCTTGCGGCGCTTCTAGAGCAAGGCTCGATCTCCTGGCTTTCTTATGCCTACAGGGTGATGCACCTTCCTTTGGCCCTTTTCGGCGCAGCTGTGGGAACTGTAAGCCTTACCTTGTTTTCACGCCAGCGCGCCGAGGGTAATCTGGAAGGACTTGCCTCATCACTCCAGCGCTCCCTGCGAACCATCTCGGTTCTTCTGATCCCTATCCTGCTTTTTGTGATCGCATTCGCCCATCCTGTCATCAGGGTGATCTATCAGCGAGGAGAGTTTGCCCCCCTGGATACAGACTACACGGCCCAGGCCTTGATGCTCTATGTTGCGGGCATCTGGGCTGCTTCCTCGGTGCGGACGCTCTCGGTGGCCTTCTACGCGTTCAAGGATTCACGCACCCCCATGTTCGTCAACCTTGCAAGCGTGGTGCTCAACATCAGCCTTAACCTGTCACTTGCCTTCCTGGTGCTCCAGGTGCGCCAGTTCCGGGCGTTCGCGTTCGCCACCACGTTCTGCTCTTTTTTCTCCATGATCTTTCTTATGGCTCTTCTGAAACGCAAAATAGGGATCTGGCGAGCCTCGGATCATCCCATCTACGGTCTGCGGGTGCTTGCCGCCGCGGTGCTTGCATTGCTGCCCATCTATCTGGGTTATCGGTTCTACTTCATTGACAGGATCGAGGGTTTCCTTCCTACCCTCTTCATGCTTGGGGTGGGATTCGTGCTTTTTGCGCTCATCTATTTCGGACTCGCCAGGCTTTTCGGCATCAAGGAGCTGGGAGGCATCCTGAAGCGTAAGTAGTTTAACCCCCAAGTTCGTAAGGGCGACTCATGAGTCGCCCCTACTGGATAATTCTAGAGGAAGTTTCGGATGAACGTTAGCGTTCTTTGATCAGAGGCACGATGCCCGGCAGCTTGTTGCCTTCAAGGAACTTAAGGCATGCGCCCCCGCCGATGGAGACGTGGGTTAACTTATCCTTGAAGTCGAAAGCCCGCAGCATGGCCAGTGAGTCCCCACCACCGGTAACCGTAGTAGCACCCCGCTCGGTTGCGGCAACCACTGCTTTCGCCACCTCAAGCGAACCCTCGGCAAAGGCCCGCTCTTCATAGGCCCCAAGAGGCCCAAACCAAAGCACCGTCTTGGCCCGTGAGATCGAGGAGGCAAAAGCCTTCCGAGTCTCGGGTCCGATATCAAAACCCTCGAGATCGTCAGGGAAGGCATCAGCCCTGACCACCTTTTTCTTCTTCGGCTCAGCATAGGTTGGAGCTGCGATGTAGTCTATAGGCAGCTTGACCTTGGGCGAGTCGGCGATGTCGTCTATCTCATCCACCAGATCCTCGTCAACTATGGAGAGTCCCATGGGCAGACCTCGTGTGACCTGGACGGTGTAGGATGAGCCACCGCCGACAAGAACCTCATCCACCTTATCCAGAAGGAAACGCAGCGAGCGAACCTTATCCTGGATCTTCTTGCCGCCTATGATTACGACGTAGGGCCTCGCCGGTGCGTGTATCAAGCGGCTGAAGTACTCCACCTCTCTTATCAGCGAGAATCCAGCAGCCGGGTCGGCAAAGAGTGTAGGCAGAAGTGAGACACTTGCCTGTTCGCGATGTGATACCGGGAAGGCGTCGTTTACGTAATACGAACCGTAGGAGGCCAATTTCTTGGCAAACTCAAGATCATTTTTTCTCTCACCGGGATGGAAGCGAAGATTTTCCAACAGGAATATCTCAGCAGGATGAGCTGCATCGATGCTTGCTTTTGTTACGTCATTTAAGGATTCGGAAAGGAAGTTAACCGGGTGGTTAAGAAGGGTCTGGAGCTCTGGCAGGACGCGTGCCAAGCTCATGTCAGGCTGGGGACCTCCCTGCGGCCTGCCCCAGTGCGAGAGGATGATTGGCACAGCCCCGCGTTCAAGCAGGTAGCCCAAAGTATCAAGCGTTCCCTTGATACGGGCGTCATCGGTAATCAGGCCTTCGGGGTTGACCGGGATGTTGTAGTCAACACGAACCAGAACCCTGTCGCCTTGTTTTATGGGCAGTTCTGAAACGCTTCGCAGGATCATAGCCGCCCCCCCATGTAGAGAACGAGGTCCCCTATCCGGTTCGCATAACCCCACTCGTTGTCGTACCAGGCAAAAACCTTTACCAGGTTTCCATCCACCACAGAGGTGAGCGGGGCATCGAAGATGGACGACGCAGGATGAGAGGTCAGATCCACGGACACCAGCGGCTCGGTGCTGTAGGCGAGAATTCCCTTGAGGTTGCCCTCGGCGGCTTTCTTGAACGCGGCGTTGACCCCCTCAATCGTAGTAGGTTTCTTGACAACGGCAGCGAAGTCCACGATAGAGACATTCGGTACAGGAACACGGATAGCCATACCGTCCAGCTTACCCTCAAGATGGGGCATAACCTCGGTGATTGCCTTTGTAGCACCGGTGGTGGTTGGGATCATTGAAAGGGCCGCCGTTCTTGCCCTCCTCAAGTCCTTGTGTGGTGCATCCAGTATGCGCTGATCCATAGTATAGGCGTGCACGGTGGTCATGAAGCCTTTCTCGATCGTAAAGTTCTCATCCAGGACCTTTACCACAGGGGCAAGGCAATTGGTTGTGCAGCTTGCGTTGGATACAATGTGATGCTCGGCTGGCTTGTAGGTTTCATGGTTGATACCCATCACCAACGTTGGCACCGGATGCTCGCCCTTGGCCGGGGCCGAGATCACAACCTTCTTCGCACCGGCCTCAAGGTGGGCAGAGGCCTTCTCGTATGTCCGGAACAGCCCGGTTGATTCGACCACGATGTCCACACCCAGCTCCTTCCAGGGCAGGGCGGCCGGGTCCTTTTCTGCAAGCACCTTTACATCTCGTCCCTCGATGGAGAATCCATCACCTTCGGGAACTACATCCAGGCGTTCGCCGCGGTGGACCGAGTCATACTTCAAAAGATGCGCCAGGGTCTTGGCATCCGTGATATCGTTGACCGCCACGAACTCGAGCCCTTTGTTCCTGAAAGCCGATCGGAAGAACAGACGTCCTATTCTACCAAAGCCATTGATGGCTACTCTCACCGCCATGTTTCCTCCTAGTTTTTCTTTTTTCGCCGCCTTTCAAAGCGCGAAGTACTTTACGAACTCAGCGGGAGTAGGATAGGACTCGATTTCTTCTATCTCTTTCTCCTTTGTTTTGATCCATTTATGGATTAACTCTTTTGGGAATAAGCCTTGCTCGGCGAGGAAGGAGGCATCTGCGTTGAGTGCCCCAAGTGCTTCGGTAAGGCTTGCTGGCAGCCGCGGGAACCGATCATCATCGGCCTCGGGCTGGTTTTTGATCAGCGGACCGGGATTGAGGCCCTTGCGTACGCCGTCCAGCCCTGCTAAAAGGATAGCCGCAAGCACAAGGTAGGGGTTCGAGGTTGCATCAGGCACCCGATACTCGAAGCGTAAGTCCTTTGCTCCCCTCACGTATCCGGGTACCCGGAGAGCGGCCTTGCGGTTGGCACGTGAGTGGAACACCCTCGAGGGTGCCTCAATTCCGCCTCTCAAGCGACGATAGGAGTTGGTGGTCGGATTACTGAAGGCACACAAGGCCCTTGAATGTTTGATTATGCCGCCCAGGAACATGAGTGCTGTCTCGGAAAGCTCGTTTTCATCACTCTCTGAGGAGAACACGTTGCGCTCACCCTTCCACAGCTGGATGTGGATGTGCATGCCGCTGCCAGCTTCATTTGCAAGGGGTTTGGGCATGAATGTGGCGTATACCCCCCCGGCTCGAGCAGCGTTCTTAACAAGGTATTTCACGGTCTGAACCGCATCACCTGCTTGCGAAATATCAAGCAAAGCCGTTTCTATCTCTGCCTGAGCGTAGCGTCCCACCTCGTGGTGATGATACTTTACCTCTGTCCCTGCTTCCTGTATGACTCGTACCATCTCGCTGCGTAGATTGGCAAAGGCATCCGTGGGAGGCGTGATGTGGTAGGCGTTCTGCAGTCCCGAAGGTGGCTCTGCCTCGCACGAGGAGACAAGATAACCCGAGGCGCTGGTTTCCAGGTAGAACTCAGCCTCGTCAAACAGATAGAACTCAAACTCAGGCAACACGAAGATGCGGTCTGCGAGTCCCTCTTTTCGTATGAGCTCTGCCACCATTCTGAGTATGTTCCGGGGACAGGCGGAAAAGGGCGTCTGGCCGTCAGGCTCATAGATGTCGCCATACAAGCTTGCAGTGGGTCGCTCGTAGAATGGATCTATGAAAAGGTGTGAGGTGTCCGGTTTCACCACGAGGTCGGATTCGGCAACGTTACGGAAGCCGCCTAGTGAGGAGCCGTCGAAGCCCACCCCCTGGGCAAGAGCCGTCTGGAGCCTTGCTAATGGAAAGGTGATGTGATGCAATCTCCCCGAAAGATCGGAGAGCTTTAGGTCCACAAACTCAACACCTTGTTCTTTCAGCTCGTCTATCAACTTTTCCATCAGAACTCCTGGGTGATTTGAAACCGCACGCTTCTAGTCCAGCCCTCGACCGGGCCGGTTAAGATGTCTGCAAGTAGAAACTCTACCCCGGTTCCCTCGTAGATCTCCCACTTAAAAGATAATCCAAGATTCAGAACATCCGCTTGCCTTTGGGGATACACGGTTAACTCAGGAGTAATGCTGAAGGCATAGCCCAACCTGACTCCACTCACAGCATAAAGATGAAAGGCGTGCTCGTCCAGTAGATCGTAGCCCGTTCCAAGGCCCAGATCAAACGCTACCCATCCTGCAGGTATCAGCTTCCCTGCAACGAGATAGAACCCGGCCTGATTTACCTCGATCGAGCCAACCGGGTCCTGGGAGTCGAACCCTACAGCGAGTGAAAGTGGGAAGCTTGCCTCATCAAGGATGGCAACCTTGGCCTGCACTCCAGGAGGCAAGTCATACCACTCGATCGGCCCCGAACCGATGATGTTTCCGCCTCCGTAGGAAAGCCCGATCTGGAAGCGGTCGAAAAAACCTACACTTAATCCTGCAAGCAATCCCCCCCCAGGAGCCAGGTGCAGGCCGATCCCGTAAGAACCATGGCTGGCAACACTTGCATCAGGACGGTGTACATAGGACTGCCCAAATGCCACACACGCCATTGCAAGTAGCAGAAGGGTGATAAAGGTAGGCCGCTTCGCTTTTGGTCCCTCTGGCACGAAGCGCTTACGATTCATACCACTATCTTATTCCTCCAAGCCTCGTTGTCAAGCTTGCCTGGTTCGTGCGCGGGGAGCTGGTTACCAGTGTTATGAGAGATTGAGGAGGGTATTAGAAAAAGCGGGGATTCCCTTTAGACTTACAAAAAGAGAATAACCAAGGAGATCCGCCGCTTATGCAGATTAACTGCGAAGCAAGGCTTTTGATCATTGAACACTATCGAGCCTACAATGCTTTCGGGTCTTTTGAACAGACAAGAGTTCTACTTCGTCCGTCCTCGCAATGACACCCCCACCCTATTCTCTGCCAGACGGTGGCACTTCGCCCCATCAAGTGGGTGATTGCATAAATCCACCCCTCCCTCGACGGGAGGGGGTAGGGGGAGGGTGAAGAAGCCCCAAATCACATTGACACATCCCCTCCCCTGCGTATCCTATGATCAAAAACAAACCTTCCTCTCTCCTGTCGTCGCGACCGACCGAAGGGAGGGTGGCGATCTCATATGCGGCAGTATCCGAAGGCCTATCTCTAAGTGTTTATCACCCACCTATCCCTCCCTCCCTCTCGATAATCTCAATCCCCTTTGCCTGGTAACGATGTATTGACCATGGACAGTACGGTTAGAATGAGAAGATGAGATCGATAAGCGCAAATATTATTCCTATCGCCACTATAAGAAGAATGAATAGGAACACGGCAAGCAGGGTGTTCTTGCGAGATTTCTTCTGTTTTTCTTGAGAATTTTCTTTCATACATTACCTGAGGCTGCAGATGATTACTAGAACAAGCCAGATGAGTACGGCGACGACAACCCAGACTATTGCTTTCCTGGAAGCCGGTTTCCTTTTTTGCGCCTGGATTTCGGGCTTTGCCGCGTGCGTTTCCGCTTGTCTTGCTTGTTCTGCCTTCAGGTTTGCGTAGAACTCCTCGAACTCACGAGTAGCGCTCGCCTCAGGTTCTACCGTTACTTCTTGGAGCGTCTCTGGCTGGGTGGAAGGCTCTGAAGGGGTTTTTAACCTTTTCTCCAGTTCTTCGTCCGAGACCGAGGGGATCTCCTTCTCTGTTTCGTATCCCTCCTTTGCTTTTTCACGGTCTGCGCGTAAGGACTCAAGGAATCTTTCGGCGCGCTCTGAGGCGGTTTGAAGGCTTTCTTCTTTATCCTCGATTTCCTCTTGTGTGAGGAGGAATACCTCATGGCAGCGCCGGCACATCCGGCGCTCGGTTCCCCAGTCTATCAACTCTTCTGAGCCGCACTTGGGACACATGGTAGCTTCGTCACTCATAGTTTATTCTACACGGGGCGCGCTCAGCGTCAAGTAGCAATGATTCAACCTCAGGTGTTTGACGTACTGGGGGAACTCACAAGTATCAAAAAGCTAAACCTAAGCAGTTGACTCCTCTGGCTGAAGATACCTTGACATCCCACTAGAAACACTGTATTATAAATATGTTGGAATTGACCGTAAAAGGCGGCTTGATAGCAACTATCAAGTCACCAAACCAACCAAGGAGGACGCATGAAACGAGTGCTCTTAGTGCTCATCCTGGCGGCGTTCGCAACCGTAAGTATAGCGTTTGCCGAGGACCCGCCTACCATCGTCTGGAACAAGGTCTACGATTCAGGCGATATTGATGCAGCTAGGGGCGTGGCCGTGGATGCTCTGGGCGACGTCTACGTTACAGGCTACTCGCATAACGGAACCGATAACGATTTCCGCACCATCAAGTATGATTCGGAAGGCAATATCCTATGGAACAAGGTCTACGACTCAGGCGATTCTGATGATGCTAGGGGCGTGGCCGTGGATGCTCTGGGCAACGTCTACGTTACAGGCAGCTCGCATAACGCCGATCCCGATTTCCGCACCATCAAGTATGATTCGGACGGTAGCCTCCAGTGGAACAAGGTCTACGACTCAGGCGATATTGATGTTGCTCAGGGCGTGGCCGTGGATGCTCTGGGTAACGTCTACGTTACAGGCTACTCGCATAACGGAACCGATAACGATTTCCGCACCATCAAGTATGATTCGGAAGGCAATATCCTATGGAACAAGGTCTACGACTCAGGCGATTCTGATGCAGCTAGGGGCGTGGCCGTGGATGCTCTGGGCAACGTCTACGTTACAGGCTACTCTGACAACGGAACCGATTACGATTTCCGCGCCATCAAGTATGATTCGGAAGGCAATATCCTATGGAACAAGGTCTACGACTCAGGCGATATTGATGTTGCTTATGGCGTGGCCGTGGATGCTCTGGGCAACGTCTACGTTACAGGCCGCTCTATCGGAACCGATTACGATTTCCGCACCATCAAGTATGATTCGGAAGGCAATATCCTATGGAACAAGGTCTACGACTCAGGCGATGATGATGATGCTAGGGGCGTGGCCGTGGATGCTCTGGGCAACGTCTACGTTACAGGCTACTCTGACAACGGCACCGATTACGATTTCCGCACCATAAAATACGAACAACATACATCAGTTGCAGAGCAGCCTTCGGTTGATTTCCCTCTCGTTCTTGAGGTGGTTGATAACCTCTCGTCTACCCCGATTCTTCACTATGCAATACCTACAGGAACACAAGCCAGCCTGACCTTTTACTCGGTTGATGGCCGGGCAGTTGAAACATTCGCGCTGAACTCGTCGCAGTCCACATTTACATGGAATGCTAACAAGGTATCTGCAGGGGTCTACTTTGCAAGGCTTGTCGCTGGCAATGAATCGGTTACCGTAAAGGCTATCCTGGCGAGATAAGAGATCTTCAAGAATAACAATAAGGGGTGCCACCGGCACCCCTTTTCATTAACTTTCCATTGGCCCAAGCGTCCTTGACATCCTTGGGGAACGCTGTATTATAAATATACTGGAATTAATCGTAAAAGGCGGCTTGATAGCAACTACCAAGTCACCAACCCAACCAAGGAGGACGGTATGAAAAAAGCGTTTCCAGTGTTCATAGTAACAGCCTGTATGATGGTGACCGTTGCCTTTGCCGGACCCCCGACGGTGGTCTGGAACAACCTTTACGAGTCAGGCGGCAATGACCAGCCCTTGGCCATAGCGGCTGATGCTGCGGGCAACGCCTATGTCACAGGTTTCTATGGAGATATAGGTACTGCTGCTTGGCGTACGATCAAGTATGATACTGACGGCAACATCGTGTGGAACAAGCTCTACGACGAGGACGACATTGATATCGGCTGGGACGTAGACGTAGATGGTTCAGGTAACGTCTACGTTGCAGGTTGGGCCTGGAACGGAGCCGATTGGGATTATCTCGTCATCAAGTACGATGCTGGCGGCAGTCGTGTGTGGGCAAAAACCCAGGATTACCTCTCTACTGATCTTGCCTATGGCGTAGCCGTGGATGCTTTGGGTAACGTTTACGTAACAGGCGGCTCCGATGTCGGTGGTGTGGGTTTCCGTACCATCAAGTATGATTCAGGCGGTAACCTCCAGTGGTCCCACCCTTACGACGAGTTCGGTAACGGATCAATTGGTTACGACGTGGCGGTAGATGGAGCAGGCAACGTATACGTTACGGGTTTCACCAACAATGGAATCAATAACGATTATCTCACCATCAAGTACGATACGGACGGCAACTTCCAGTGGAGCGATGCTCGTGACGAGAACTACAACGACGAAGCCTACCGTATAGCGGTGGATGCTGATGCGAACCTATACGTTACAGGCCGCTCCGGGAACAGCGGCGGCGACTACGATTACTTTACCGTCAAGTATGATACGGACGGCAACTTCCAGTGGAAGAAAAGGTATGGCGGTAGTGAGTATGAGGCAGCCTACGGCGTAGCGGTTGATGAATACTTCGTGTATGTTACAGGTGGCCGCGATAATGGCGTTGATGTTGATTTTCTTACTGTTCGCTATGACAAAGAAGGCACCTTCAGCTGGGAGAAGGATTTTGACTCAGGTGATGATGACATGGCTCGAGGTATAGCGGTGGATGGTTCACATTACCTTTACGTGACAGGGTTTTACTACGACGGCAGTGATTACGATTTCCGTACCATCAAGTACGAGCAGGACGACATCCCGGCGGTAGCAGAAATCCCAACGGTTTCCTCTCTCACTCTGGAAATAGTCGGAAACCTTTCGGCTATCCCTACACTCAACTACAGCCTTCCCGCCGGTATGCAAGGTAGGCTAACCTTCTACTCGGTTGATGGCCGGGCAGTTGAAACATTCGCGTTGAACTCGTCGCAGTCCACATTTACATGGAATGCTAACAAGGTATCTGCAGGGGTCTACTTTGCAAGGCTTGTCGCTGGCAATGAATCGGTTACCGTAAAGGCTATCCTGGCGAGATAAGAG
>Ga0209991_10000337_pt1 | contig 20901 bp, 15 predicted proteins | sample ChitaG_FD_183167 | JGI IMG/M metagenome (GOLD analysis project Ga0209991, IMG submission 183167) | Deep subsurface microbial communities from South Pacific Ocean to uncover new lineages of life (NeLLi) - Chile_00310 metaG (SPAdes)... | ecosystem: Environmental > Aquatic > Marine > Oceanic >... | reverse complement strand
CTTTTCCAATTGAAAATATTAAAAAAAAAAAAATTAATTTAGAATTTCACAATTTTCATATTAGCTACTTCTTCTTCTCATTACTATGTAAACCGCAATGGCAAGTACTACTACCACACCAATAACTATCACTGTTATCAAAATTGTATCTGGAGGTAATTCGATTCCCGCTTCAGGAATACCAGGTCCTATTCCAACATAACCAAAGAAAAAGGCATCCCAGGTCCAATCAATGCTATATTTTTTGCTTACAGCGTATCCCGTATCATCTTGAGCTAAGTATATATGAGGATTCTCCTCATATATCAATCTTGCTATATCATCGTAGGTATCTTGTTTTGTAGTGGGATCTTGAACGACAAGGCTGCGAATTAAATTAGAAAGCGTTTGATTATATACATCTCCATAATTGAAATTCTCTGAGATATCAAGCCACATAACTGGATCCCAGTAGTAACTTACTGTTGAGAGGTAAGCCTGTAAATACCCACCGGAGTCAAGTCTTGGCATAGGCCAATCTATTAAAAAGCATTCCATATATGTGAAGTAAGGTTCCACGGCACCCCATGCTCTAGTATTTCCTGCAAGTAATTTATCAAATACGCTTTCGGCTCCAGTCAATTCCCATTCAGCACTACTATTAAATACCATTCCGATATCATAAATGCTAGTTTCAAAAATATCTACGAAATTATTTATATTAGAATATTGATCGCTCCAATAATTTAAGGTAAATGCTTTAAGAAAAGTTGAATTAAGTGTTCCAGCAGATATATCATCGGCAAAATCATGCCAATCTTGTGTTGTACTCCCTGAAGTAATGCTTTGATTAGCCAATAAGGATCCATATAATGGGTCATCCAGAAGAGTTTGACGCGCATTCGAAAGATCATGAGATGGACCTACAATACTTGGATTTCTCCAGACACTATTTACACCAAATGGGGTATCTGAAATAACTCCCCTTCCATCTTTCCCTACAGCAATATATTTACTATAATTAAAGGCATATCCTATTGCTGTTCTTAGTGCTTTATCTGTATTCTTCCATTGAAAGGCGATTTGTTCAGTACTATCGGCAGGATCTGTAGCAAAATAGTCTACTGATGGTGAAGTTGTTATTTGATCTGGATAAAGCTGACCATAAGCACCATCCGCAGCAAAATCAATATCTCCACTTAATATAGCAGTCGTTCTTTCTTGTGGAGTTTGAGCACCAGTATAGTATTGAACAATACCCTCTTTAACGTTCATTAAACCCGCATCTCTCATGCCTGTAAAATTCCAATGATCATCAAATCGTTCCAAAGTCGCTCTAAGCGTGCCAACTGAATCTAAGCTTTTGTATTTATATTGTCCTGTTCCAACTAGCGGAGTATATACTCCACCATATCCATCGTAATTATCAAAGAATTGGGTATAGAAATAATCTTTATAGGCTTCCATAGAGATTATAACTAGTAGGGATATAAAGTTTAACCCTGTTGTCCAATCATTAAATTCAAATCTTATAGTTCCACCGGTTCCACTTGCTGTTTCCGTTGCGTTTTTTACTATGAGTGTTTTATTAATAACGGGATACCAACCTTCGACTTGGTATGTATTGTTCACACTGGTCCAAGTTAAATCTGGATCATTATCCCTTCCGTAGTATTGAGGAGTTAATGGTGTTCCAAAAACAGGATCATTGTCATAATAATGAGACATATTCCAGGTTTCAGTGTACAAGTTATGCATATCACGGGCTGGTCTAAACATAAGAGATTTCCACTGAGTCCAAACTTGAGTACCTGTTAAGTTTCCCACAAGTGTAATCCATCGATCATAGTTCCATTTCGCCACAGTCGCGTTCCACTCTGAACCATCGTGAAATTTTACATTTTCACGAAGATAGACATCAAGCACACGGATTCCACCAGAATTATTAAACCCTAATGAGTTCTCCTCTGAAGGCCAAGCTTCAACAATATTGTAACCCGTCGCTAGGAGAGGAACGTAACCATCTAAGATATCTTCTGTTGAAAATGTAGCGCCGAATAGGGTTTCCAAAGCATGATTTCTAAGCGTATCTCCGCCACTAAAGTAATATGTTGAAGGACCCCAGTATCCAAAGGTAGTAACGCCCCCACCAGCGATCATTGTGCTATTATCTTCTGCTTGTATAAGGCTAAGTTTTAATGAAGCAGAATTTGATTGAGCTGAGACAATAGTAATTATTGGAACAAACGTGGAAGTTACCAGAAAGCAAAATAAGAAAAAAATTACATTTGTTCTTTTCATTTTTTTTTTCACTTTTTTTTTTTTAGATTTTATTAATTATACAATCATTATTTTATCGCTCATTTATTTAAAGCTTTCAATTTGAGGATTTTAAAATTACGATAGTAAAATATTTATGAATTTCATAAATCATTAAAAAGTATCAAGGTTTTTCTATTTAAGATGGTTTAAAATATTTTATAAAGCGTATGTCAAAAAATAGTACCGAAAATAGGGGTCACTGGAAAGTTGATTGGGGACGCCAAGGGGGCGTAGTTTTTTCCTATGTAATTGTTTTTTTTGGGTATTATGGGATTGTAGCGAATATTTTAATGTTTGATGAAGGCAATGACTGGTTTTCTTTCACTAATATTAGTGAGAGTGTAAAAACAATGTTATTCTGGACCTACGAATATTATTTGACGAGTTTATTTTTACCATGTTTCTTATTGTTTTTTGTTTGTTTCTGGTTAACTTATAAAGAAGATATCTCACATTATGGTATAAGGGCTTCTTTATGGATAGCACCATTTATCATTTTTGAAGGGTTTATATTCTATTTTATTATGTTTGGATTTTCACTTGAACCTTTCATCTTACAGTTTGGAAATCTTAAAGGATATATCAATATCTTATTAGTGATAGGTATAAACTTATTTGGATCTCTTTCTGGGATGTTTTTAGGTAGACGTGTCAAGTCTCGTCGTGAAATTAAATTGAATATTTATAGAGGGGATTAATAATAGCCAGAAAAACCACGAATATGGTTAAATATATCGCTAAAAGAGTCCTTTTAATGGCCCCCATGCTAATTGGAGTTTTAATTATTACTTGGTTGTTATCTAGTGCGATGTTGATCAATCCAGTTATAAACAGGCTTGGAATGGTAAGGGATCCCGCAATTTATGAAATAGAAATGGAAAGGTTAGGATTAAATGATCCATGGTATATTCAACTTTTTAATTATATAAAAGATTTCTTTACTGGAAATTTAGGAACGTCTTATACAGTTCACGCAAATAAACCAGTGGCTGAATTGCTGTTACAAATTTTCCCTAAAACAATTGAGTTGATGATTTTTCCAATAGTACTGGTGCCGATAATAGCTGTAAAGCTTGGTGTTACCTCAGCTAAAAATAGGAATAAGAGAAAAGATATATTGATCAGATTTTTGGCAGTATTTGGAGCGGGATTTCCAAGTTTTTGGATTGCTGGATTGTTACAATATTACATTGGCATTTATTTGAGAGATATAACTTTTGTTAGTTTTGATATTGATATTATGGGTTCAAATTCTTTTGAATCACCTTTTACAACTACCTTACCCTCAATATCAATTATAAATAGCGTGCTACTAGTTTTCTTATTTTTTATAGTTGGAGTTGTTTTAATTTATCGTGGTTTTAAATTAAGAAAAGCAATAGTACCAAAACACTTTCAAAAAAGAAAAAATTTGGGATTTTTAATAATTGGTTTAGTTTGTTTTATATTATTCTTAATTCCTTTATTTAATCCAATCAATTCTTTATACGTTTATTATTTAATAATATTGTTCTTAATTTCATCTATGGCATTGGTTACTTATGCTATAATTTCCAATGTATTTAAGAAGAATCCTAAAAGTGCAAAAATTTCGGGAAATTTTATAACTATATCTGGATTAATAATTGGAATAATTAGTTTAATCCCATTAGTTTTATATGTAGCTTCGTATGGAACGCAATTTAGAACTATTGATAGCATTATATTCAACGATACTCTCTTCTTTTGGGATACTATAGGGCATATAATACTTCCAACTTTATCGATGACATTTGTAAGCCTTGCTGGAATTACAAGACAAACAAGATCCAGTATGTTAGATGTGTTAAATCAAGATTATATTAGAACTGCTCGTGCTAAAGGAGTTCCTGAAAAAGAGGTTATTAATAAGCATGCATTACGTAATGCATTAATACCGACTAGTAATCTAATTATTGGAGGAACTGCAGCTGCATTATTAGGTTCTATTTATATTGAAAGGATTTTTAATTATCAAGGATTTGGTTATACTTTATTTGAAGCAATTTGGAGTGGAGATATTCCAGTAATAAACGGGTGTATATTGTTTGCATCTTTGATAATACTAGTTAGTAATTTAATAGCTGATGTAATGTATACCATTATTGATCCAAGGATAGTTTATACTTAAAATTAATGAAGGTAATTTTATGGAAAAACCAAGGAATGATCTTGACAAAAATAAGAAATGGAAACATTTAATAATATTTTATTTACTTCCAGGTTGGAGAATACCTGAATTCACTAATCGAGAATACGAAATAGAAAAAATTAAATCAAAGAGAAGGTTCTTTCGTCACTTACTTAATCCACTCACAATTTTAGGTTTTATGATTTTTTCAATCTTTATTTTTATGGGTGTCTTTTGTCCTTGGTTAACAGAATTTGCAATACAGGAAATAATTCCTCCACAAGTTTATATAGGTGAGTATCAGCTCCCCTCTCTTGGTCATCTATTAGGAACTACGGGAAATGGTTATGATGTTCTTGCTAGGATTATCTGGGGTTCAAGAACTTCCATATTTATGGCGATTATACCTGTTGTTATTTCTGTAGGAGGGGGTTTGATAATAGGAACAATTTCAGCGTATTTTGGGAATAAAGTGGATTACGTTATCATGCGAATTGTAGATTTAGTATATAGTTTACCAACTTTAATTATCGTATTAATTCTAGTACGCATGATTGGTGTGGATATGCTAACACTTCTAACAATATATGGAAGCTTTGCGATTGCGGGAAATGTAAGATTTATGAGATCATTAGTTTTACAAGTTAGAGGATTAATATATGTAAAGGCAGCTAAAGTGGGTGGTGCATCTAAATTTAAAATTATGTTCAGACATATTGTACCAAACGCTTTACCCCCGATGATAATAAATTTTTTTGGTGGTATGGCTATTACCATTTTAGGGATAGCAGCTCTTTCGTTTCTCGGCTTAGGTGATGATAAAATTCCAAATTGGGGTATTGATATTTATAATACAGATATGTACAAAGGAAACATTCTATCTTTTATCTTCCCGGGTTTATGTACCGCTCTATTTGCTATAGGAGCTATGTTAATTGGGGACGGGTTAAGAGATGCTGTAGATCCTCGACTTAAAATATAATAAAAAAAATTAAAGATAAAAATGATATTACAGTTTTATATTAATCCTGCTATTGGAATAATAGAATCCATATTTCTAGCAACAATTGTATTCACAAGCTTCTATATACTATATAGACTAACACCAAAAAAATCAAGAATAGAAAGTAAATACTTTAGTAAGAATGGTGTAATTAGTGTTTTAATTAGTTTTGCTATAATATTATCTATTAAAATATTGATGCAAATCCTCGAAACTTTTCACACGATTTTTACATACCTATCTAAAGACACAGTGCTCTTTAGTATAATGATATTATTTTTCACATTATTTTACCGAATTTCTGTAATAAAAGTATCAAAACAAGAAATTAGTTATGACTTTAAGAAGTGGAACAAGAGATTTATAATATCTTGCTTAATATTATCTATACTATTTCTTTCTGTTGATTTATTAAATCTATTTAGTATTCCAATTTATGTTGAACCCCTCTCTCGATCGCTTATTGTTGCTTTACTTAAACCTGAAAATTATAATGAAGTTTTTTATCTTAGTTTTTTCAATGCTGTCGTTATTTTATTTTTTATAATTGGTCTTAGTTATCTGATCAATAGAGTAAGAGATATAAAAGTTAGAATTTCTAAGCCTTTACTTAAAAAAACAATAATTACTAGTAGTTTTATAGCTTATTTTTTTTGGTCTTATCAATTTTTTCTTTTCGGCGCATTTCTCGGGCAGTTCTCTAATTTAGGTAATATAGAGTTTGATTTCAGAATACAAATTCTTATTATAATAGGATTATACTTAGTTTCATTTTTTTATTTTTTAAAATACAAATATATACCTGAGAGCGCTATAGAAAGCAAGAAAAAAGTTCAAGACGCAACTCATCTCTTATCAGGAAGAGAGTTTATAAAGTCAAGAGATGAAAAAGAGTTAATTCTTAAAGTAAAAGACCTCAAAACATATTTCTACACAGAAGAGGGTATAGTGAGAGCTCTCGAAGGAATATCATTTGAAATATATGCTGGAGATATTTTAGGATTAGTTGGTGAGACTGGTTGCGGGAAAACTGTTACAGCTCTCTCTTTACAACAATTAATTTTACCTCCTGGTGTTATAGAAGAAGGAGAGGTGTTGTATTTTGGAGAAGATTTACTCAAGAAATCTAAGGAAGAAATCTTAAATTATCGTGGAAAAGAAATTGCGATGATTTTTCAGGATCCTTTAAATTCACTTAATCCTGTTTTTAGTGTTGGAAACCAAATATCTGAAGTATTTCTTATAAATATGGAAGATGAATTAATTATTGAGGCTTCAAAAGATATTGAAAAAAATATTCAGGCGATTGCTCGAGATTGGAGTGAACATTTATTGACTGATCTAAATATCCCTAATGCAAAAGCAGTATATGATCTATATCCTCATGAATTAAGTGGAGGTATGAGACAAAGAATACAAATAGCCATGGCTCTCGCCTGCAGTCCTAAGTTATTAATAGCAGATGAGCCAACTACAGCATTAGATGTAACGATACAAAATCAAATTCTCCATTTAATGAAAGAGCTTTTAAAAAAATACGATACTTCAATACTTTTTATAACACACGATTTGGGAATTATATCGAAAATGTGTGATAGAGTAGCAGTCATGTACAGTGGTTATATAGTTGAGTATGGAGCAAGAGGTACGTTATTTACTTCACCTTATCATCCATATACAATAGCATTATTAAATTCTATCCCAAAAATAGGGGAAGAGAAGGATTCCTTAGCAGTTATTCCTGGTTCTGTACCAAATTTAATATATCCTCCTTCGGGGTGTCGTTTTCATCTAAGATGTGCACATCGGTTTGAGCCTTGCGATTCAGAAGTACCAGTCCCATTAGAGGTTGAAGAAAAGTACTATGTAGCTTGTCATCTCTACGATCCCTTATATAAAGAGATTGTTAAAAATAAAGCAAAAGAAAGTTTAAACACAGAAGTGACTTAAATGTTATTACAATTTTCAGAATTTGTTTTTGGAGTCATTTACGTTATTGTTGCAGTCATCGCGTTTCTCATTGGAATTGTATATGTAAAAGCCTATGATACCTACATCTTAAATCCAATCTCAGAAGAATTTCTTCCATCATCAAGAGAACAACGATATTCACCTTTAAAAAAATCAATAATTGTAAATTTACCATGGTTTGTTTTATATCTCTTAGGGATCATTACCTCATTCTTTTTTAGCTTTGAGTTTTTATTACTCGGTATTTATTCCGTTGGAATTACTGAAATCATAATAATCTTCGCTAATATCGTTCTTGGTACGTATTTATTCATGCGCTTTTATGAAAATGACCTAAAGAAAGCTATCGTATCGATTATAATTTTTCAAGCAATTTATTATGGTATAATGACCTTTTTGAAACTTTTTCTTGAGGTAAATTTGGTAGTTTTTAGTTCAATAGGGATTTATGAGGAAGTGATCATTAATTATCAAGCATATTTCATAAGCCTTATAGTCATTACTGGTTTTACGGGATTTTATATGTACTGGGGAAATAAAATACAGTTAATTAAGTGGGCAAAATTTATCTTGCCCATAGCAATTATTCCAGGACTAATTTCTCTCTCTATAATGTTTCTTATAGAACCAGTAGATTTTTTCAACAATACTGCATTATCGTCCATTATTTCCTTGGTAATTTCGATTTCAATAGCGACATTTGTAAAAAAATTATCTTACAGAACAATTCCTTACAAAGAACTAGAAGAAATGATACCTTTGGAAAAAGATGATGTTCTATTAGAAGTTAAGAACTTAAAGGTACATTATCCACTTCTGAAAGGGGTTTTAAAGAAACAAATTGGTGCTGTTAAAGCGGTAGATGGTGTATCATTCAATATAAAGACTGGAGAAACTTTTGGTTTAGTGGGAGAAAGTGGATGTGGTAAGACAACCATAGCATTGGCTATTCTTGGACTAGTAGATAAGAATTTCGGTGATATTTTACTAAAAAATAAATCATTACCGCCAGAATATTCAAGTCAGATAAGAAAAACTATCCAAATGGTTTTTCAAGATCCCGATGCATCTTTAAATCCGCAAATGAAAGTAATTGATATTATTGCTGAACCGCTTAGAAATATAATGGGTATTACCAATAAAGATATCTTAAGAACACGAGTATTAAAGCTATTGGAACAAGTTTCATTAAAACGTGAGCATATGGATAGATATCCACATGAATTTTCAGGAGGACAAAAACAACGAATAGTAATCGCAAGAGCGTTAGCATGTAACCCAGAGTTAATAATTTTAGATGAACCTACTTCAGCTCTTGATGTGTCAGTCCAAGCTCAAATTCTTAACCTACTCAAAGATTTACAAAAAACATATAACTATGGATTTCTCTTCATCACACATAATTTATCTGTTGTAAACCATATTGCTGATAGGATTGGTGTTATGTATCTTGGTAAAATCGTTGAAGTAGGTACTAAAAAGCAAATTTTCTCAAAACCCACGCACCCATACACAAAAGCCCTACTTGCATCTCGTTCTGAAGTTAGTGAAGAGGATCGAGAAATTAGTTTTATTCTTTCAGGCGAGGTTCCGAGTCCAATTGCTCCACCTCCAGGTTGTAGTTTTAATCCCAGGTGTTATACTCAATCTTATAATGATTTATGTAAACGTGAAACACCTCATAAGATAGAAGTTGAAGAGGGACATTATATTTGGTGTGTGAACGAGGAAGTACTAAAAGACGAATTTGATTTTTAATAAGTAGTTATCTAATATTAACTTTTAAAAGGGAAAGTAATTTTTCAATTAAAAATCGAAGCCGTTAGCTCAAAACTAAAATCAACAAATATTATTTACTTTTTATTATTGTAGTTTTTCGAAATAATCCCTGTAGCCTTTCTTCACTTCTTCATATTGGTTAACAGCAACAGCAGGAGGTAATTTGAGATATCTATTCATTTTATCTAAATAGAATTGAACTTCATGTTCGAACTTTATATCTAAAAAAATGGGGTCAGGTATATAACATGATCTACAAGCAATCAGACCCATTATTGCATTTCCAATTGGGTTAACATGTAAACCATCAAGCATTAATTCAGAATAGGTGCTTTTTTCGTTTTGATACAAAGCTGAAAAATATTTGTATTGATCGATCAGCGGGATTTGCCTTTCAGAACTTATCTTTCTTTTAATTTCCATGTATTCTGGAAAGTTTTGAAATATTTCTGACATTTGCTCATATATTGGACAATAGTACGTTTGAAGAATTGGTAAACAATCTATTTTATCTAATTTATCAATAATTTTTTCTATAGCTGCTCTATACTCATCCAGTGCCATACCGGAATTGGCATCATTACCGCCTATGGTTATAAATGTCACATCTGGTTTGAAATTAATAACATCACGATTTATTCTTTTTAGTAGGTCATTGACGGTTTCTCCATTAATCCCCTGGTTTATTGTGGTTACATGTCTTCCAATCCATTCTCGGAAAGAAGCTGTTAGCCAAGAAAACCAATTAAAATGACCTAAAGAGTGCCAATGAAGTTCCGTATTACTCGATCCAAAACCAATTACACGAATTGGTTTGTTTGGTTCTAGCTTCCAATTTTCAATTATTTGTTTTAGTATTTTCATTTCAGGTATCCTTAATATTTCTAATAATCAATATTTTCCTAATTAACTTCGTAAAAAAAAAAGATATTTGATATTATAACAAATATTATAATTAAAAAAATAAAAGTGAATAATTTAATAAAATTTTATTTAGATATTACATTAATACTATTCAAAAAGAGGTGGATTGTACTAATGAAAAAGACTGGTATTGTTGAATCTACGACGGGCAAATTAAGGGGGTATTCAGAAAATGGCTTGCACATTTTTAAAGGGATACCTTATGCTCAACCCCCTATTGATGATTTACGTTTCAGAGATACGGTTGAAAAGGAAGCTTGGGAGGGTGTACTTGAAGCCACAGAATTTGGTTGTATACCCCCTCAGCCATATATACCAGAATCATCTATAAAAGATCATCCTCAGAGCGAGGATTGTTTGACTTTGAATATATGGACTCCAGGATGTGATAATGAAAATCGTCCTGTAATGTTTTGGATTCATGGTGGAGCGTTTTATTACGGTGGAGCTCCATCGCCGCGTTATAATGGTGAATTTTTGAGTCAAAGGGGGGATATTTGTGTTATTACAATAAATTACCGTCTAGGAGCATTAGGGAATCTTTATGTACCAGATAAAGTTTCAAATCTTGGTTTTATGGACCAAGTCGCTGCTTTAAAATGGGTTTATGATAACATAGCAAATTTTGGTGGAGATCCCCATAATATCACGATTTTTGGTGAGTCTGCAGGAAGTACATCGGTATGCACATTACTTTCAATGCCAGCTGCTAAGCCGTTCATTCGTAGGGCAATATGTCAGAGTGGAGCTATGGAGCCACAAGGTCATCACGCAGACGGGGGAATACTAGCTTCTAAAAAAGTATTTTCAAAACTAGGCATTAAAGTGGGAGATATTGATTCTTTACGCAAAATCTCTGTTGAAAAATTGATAGAAAAAGAAAACGAAATAAGAATGGAAAATTGGATAAAGAGAAAGTTTCCCGGTTATCCTCCTACTATTGATGGAAATAAGGTCCCGGAGCATCCTCTGCTGGCAATTAATAACGGAGCTTCAAAAAATGTAGATTTATTAATCGGGACCAACCTTAATGAGTGGACATTCTTTTCATTCTTAAATCCAGAATTACAAAATATTGATTGGAATGGTTTAACTAACTATATAAATACAAGCTTAAGTGATTTCGATCCAGATCTAAAGCAAGTTGAAAAAATTATCAATTTATTTAAACATACTAGAAATAATCCCTTTGATGTATTGAACGCTATCTCCACTGAAAGAGTTTTTCGATATCCTTCTACAAAAGTAGCAGAAGCACAATCAAAACATAATAATAATACTTATATGTATTTATTTACTTATAGAACTCCTGCACTAGGAGGACTTCATGGCGCCACTCACGCGCTCGAAATCCCTTTCGTGTTTGGAACCTTAGATGATACTGAATTTGGAGTTTACCCAAAGAGAGACGAAATTAATGCAAAAATAAGTGAAATAATAATGGACTCGTGGATTTCTTTCGCAAGATCGGGTAATCCGAATCATGACGGAATTCCTGAATGGGCTACCTATGACATCAAAAATAGATATACATTATTGATTGGCAACGACATCGAATTGAAGAAAGATCCATTATCTGTTGAAAGGAAAGCTTTTGAAGAAATTACAAATTAATGATTAATCAAGATTAAACGATCAATATTACATATAATGCAACCAGAATAGGTCACATTTCTGGTTTGATAATTTTTTTTAAAATACTTTTTCCGTAAATTTTTTTATTTTTTCTAAGGCTTCCGTAGATTCAGGTAGATCAGTTCTATGAAAACCATGAATTGTATTATCCCAGGTTTGCAATGAAATATCGACTCCAGCTTTTTTGGCAAATTCGTAAAATCTTTTGGAATCATCATACAACATTTCACTTGTGCTAACTTGGAGCAAGATGGGAGGTAAATTTCTTAAATCAGCATAAAGAGGAGAAATTTCAGGATTAAAAGGATCTCTGCCTGCTAAATTGGATTCAACCCACCAAATATAACCTAAATCCCCTAAGATGATATCGGTGTAACAATTTTTAAATATTGATTCTCCTTCTAGCGCTAAATCAGTGGACGGAGCAAGACATATTGCACCTGCAGGTAAAGAAATACCGTCATCTCGTAGTTTTAGTAGAGTTAACAATGTATAATACCCTCCTGCAGAGTCTCCAGCTATTATAATGTTTTTAGATTGATACTTGGAAGAGAGAAGCCATTTATAAACAGACACACAATCTTCTAATGCTGCAGGATGAGGTTCTTCAGGAGCAAGGCGATAATTTATGCTCAAAACCTTCATTTTAGTTAGTCTTGCTAGCTTCATTGTGAGTAACTTATGACTATTAGATGATCCCATAATATGTCCCCCCCCATGGAAAAACAGTATAACTTGATCTTCGTTTACTCCTTGATAGAAGAACCATTCGCAAGGAACATTATTGGCTTTAACGGATTTTCTTATTACAAAATCAGGAAGGGAAGAAAATTTCTCCATATAATCTGCACTGTATTCCATGTAAAATCTGAGATGTTCTGCTAGAAGCAGCTTCTCTTTCATTGATAACATATCTTTAGCATTTTCTCCGTTAAGCCAACACTGATTTAAAACCGCTAATTTTTCCCAAATTGGTTTGTATTCATCCTCAGTATGTTTTACACTATTGAAAGGCTTCGTTTACTTGAATTAGGAAATCTTGATGAAATTTAAAAATTTCAAGGATTTCTATTCGAGTTACTTTTGAAATATCAACTATCGACATTAATAACCACAAATTTCTTAATTTTTAACTTTCATTGAAAAGTTAACCAATTCTTTCTTAAGTACAGAAATGTCATTACTCATCCTATTTATTGAAACCAAATAGTAATTAATTGATCACTAGATACACAATTATTTTAAATAATCTAAATAAATTAGTGGGATCTACGTAAGTAATTACATAAACAATTAACTTAAAAAAAATATTAGTTTACCATAATGTCATTGATTCAGTGAAAAGCTGTCTTAGATCTTCAGCACTAGCTGGTCTGGGGCATAATTTGGTTACACGATGTTGCGGCAAAGTACCTTGAACTAATTCCTCTATATCGCTTGTTCCGTAACCAACGGCACTTAATCCATTAGGCATCCCTGTGGCTCGCATTAGTTTAATAATTTCATTTGCAAGAATTTCACCAGCATCTTTTTTGTCTGAGTCAGATATATCAACACCCATAAGTTTGGCAGAGTACAAGTGTAACTCTGGATTAGTACTAGCGGTGAAACGAAATACAGCAGGTGAAACAAGTACTACACACATACCGTGTGGAATAATTGGATATTCTGATTTTATTCCTTCAGGTTTGTATTCCCTAACCATCCCTGACACCGGATAGGACATCCCATGGGCTAGATGAACCCCTGCATTGCCAAAACCTATACCTGCAAAGGTAGATGCTAGAATCATTTCAGCTCGCGCTTGATCATCGGACGGGTTTTGAACAACACGAACAATGTTTTTCGAAACCATTTCGACCGCCTTGGACGCCCAAAGATGGCTAATCGGATTGGCACCTTGGTAAGCAGGACGCATCTCAAGGCTTTCAGGAGCAGGTCGTTGATGGTAAGGGAGGGCAGTTATTGATTCCAATGCGTGACAAATAACATCGAAACCACAAGAGGCAGCGACTATCTTTGGTACAGTTCGAGTGTTATTTGGATCGATGATTCCTATTAAAGGCCGTAATGCCCGATGTGCAATACCAGTTTTCGCATGCATTGCTTCTAAATCGAAAATCGCAACTCCAGTTGTTTCACTTCCAGTACCCGCAGTTGTTGGAATTGCTATCATTGGTTTTAAAGGTCCTGGAATGGGTTGACCCTTCCCGATTGGAGCGTTGACATAAGTTAAAAAGTCGGCGGGGTATGTCGAGAATAAATTGGCGATCTTTGCAGTATCCATGCTCGAACCCCCCCCAATGCCTAGAAAACCATCGAAGTTACCATCAATCGCGAATTTGATCACCTCCTTAAAGGAAGTATCCGTAGGTTCTACTCGTGATCGATCATACAAAACAGTTTCTATGTTTACATCTTGTAAAGCTTCAAGTGCAACTGAAACGGGTTCACTATCACTCAAGTTAGGATCTGTAACTACCAAAACTCGACTGGAACCAAGCTTTTTCATGTCATAACCCACCTCACGAGTAACACCAGGACCATATTTGATACTGGATGTAGCCATCGTGAAAGCTGTTTCAAATTTTTGTTCTCGGTTTGTCATTTCTATAAAACCTTTTTTTTATTTTTACTTTTATTATTGGTTTTTTTGTTTAACACATTAATCCCACGGAATTTCGGTAGTTCCATGGAATTTTTCGATCACAACTACTTCTTTGGTATAGAACTTTATTACTTCAGGTCCTTGTGCCCGAAGTGACCCAAAGAAGGAATCTTTTGCTCCAGCAAATGGAAACCATGCAATAGGTGCCACAATACCAATATTGATACCGATTTGTCCCGCGTTTGAATTATAGCGGAATTCCCGTGCTTCTGAACCATTTTCTGTATAGATTGTGATTGCATTACCCATAGGATGTGCATTGCTAATCTCAATTGCCTCAGTTAAAGTATCTACTCGATCAAGACAAACGACAGGACCAAAGATCTCCTCGTCATATACCTTCATCCCTGGCTTAGCTTTCTCATATACGCAAGGACCTAACCAATAACCATTAGGATATCCATCAATTTTTAAATCTCTTCCATCTAAGATTAGTTCTGCTCCTTCATCAACTCCATCTTGAATTTGCTCCAGTAATTTTGCCAAAGCTTTCTTAGATACAATAGGACCCATAGCATTTTCTTTATCCATTCCATATCCAATTTTTAGCGCATTTGTGGCTTCAAGAAATTTTTTTTTGAAGTGAACATAATATTCTTGACTACCTACAACCATTACGACAGATCCTGATAAACATCGCTGTCCTGTATTGCCATAGCAGGAATTCATCATATTTGGCATAATCGAGTCAAGATTGGCTTGCTCAGTAACCATTAAAAAATTATTGGCACCACCATGACACTGTGCGCGTTTACCTGCATCGGATGCGGTTTTATAAATATGAGTAGCAATAGGGGTTGATCCTACACTTGACACAGCTCTAATTAGGGGATGTTTAATTAAATAGTCACCTTTAGCTGCATTACAATGGAGGTAGTTGATAACACCTTTTGGAAATCCTGCTTGATCAATATATTCGGTCATTAATTGCATAGCAAGGGGTGTTTGTGAGTTTGATTTAATGATAGCTGTATTCCCGGTTGCCACAGCAAAGGGTAAAAACCAGAATGGAATCATTGCGGGGAAATTGAAAGGTACAATGATTAATACAACGCCTAAAGGTTCAAGAACGGAATATTCATCAATACCTAAACCAATGTTCGACATAAATTGACCTTTTTGGACTTCTGGAACAGATAATGCGGCTTCTACCATTTGGTATCCTCGAATTACTTCACCACGGGCAGCAGCCCATTCCTTTCCATGATTTACTACAACTGCTTCTGTGATTTTATCCAGATTTTCTAATAAAAGTTGGTGCAATTTAATTAACGGATGAATTCTTGTTATTCCAGGGGTATCTCGCCAACCAGGAAATGCTGCTTGAGCCATAGCTATAGTTTCATCAATTTCTTCTTGGGTAGAATTTGGCTTCAAAGCTATTACTTCATCCTTCGCAGGATCCATAATATCGATAAAGTGGGTGCTTTTTGAAGCAACAAATCTCCCATTAATATAGTTTTTTAAGACATTCATAATAATAATCTACCTTAAAAATAAAATAGAAGAATAGTTAAAGGTATTGTCCTTTTTTTTTTCATTTACTTATGTAATCTTATGGCGAATGTATACAAACTCAATGGGTCGAGAACCTTAGAGTAAGCCATAAAGTACAAATTAATAATAATAACAGTTTATAAACTATTAAACCTCTTTCATGTTGTTTTTGAAGAATGTTTTTCAAAAATTAGAACTATTTTTAAAAACTATGAGCAATAGAATTAATTATATATACAACAAGAAAAAATTAGAAAAATGACATTAAAAACCCCAGAAGAGTATTTGGAAAGCATCAAACGACCTGTAAACTTGTATATGTTCGGTGAAAAGGTAGAAGAATTTTGGAAGAACCCAATTATCAAACCATCGATAAATTCCGTAATGAAGATTTATGAGTTAGCTCAGATGGACGAGTATAAGGATTTAATGACAGCAAAGTCTCATTTAACTGGCGAGTTAATTAACAGATTTACTCATATCCACCAGTCGACAGAAGATTTAATAAAGAAAGTTAAAATGCAGCGGTTGTTAGGCCAGCATACAGCTTGTTGCTTCCAACGATGCGTGGGTTTTGACGCAGCAAATACATTATATAGTGTTACCTATGAAATGGATAAAAAATATAGCACGAACTACCATTCGCGATTTAAAAAGTATTGGATAGAGGTCCAAAGGCAAGACCTCATGGTAGATGGTGCTATGACCGATACTAAAGGAGATAGAAGTAAAAGACCTAAGGATCAAGCAGATCCCGATGCTTATTTACATGTGATTGAAACGAAGGATGATGGAATAGTCGTCCGAGGAGCTAAGGTGCATCAAACAGGATTTTTAAATTCTCACAGAACGATTATTATGCCTACTCTTGCATTGAGACCGGGGGAAGAGGAATACGCAGTAAGTTTTGGAATTGACACTAATGTAAAGGGGATAACGATGATTTACGGCAGACAGTCGTGTGATACGCGAAAACTTGAGTCTGATAAACTTGATATTGGTAACTTCAAATTTGGAGGTCAAGAAGTATTCGTGGTTTTTGATAATGTCTTCGTACCTAACGAAAATATTTTTATGAATGGTGAAATAGATTTCTCTGGTGAGTTAGTTAATCGATTTGGCGGTTATCATAGGCAATCCTATGGTGGTTGCAAAGCTGGAGTGGGGGATGTATTAATTGGCGCTACAGCTTTAATCTCTGAATATAATGGAACTGATAAAGCATCCCATATTAAAGATAAAATAGTCGAGATGAACCATCTAAATGAAACACTTTATAGTTGTGGTATCGCTTGTAGCTCATTAGGGTTTCAGAGAGAAGCAGGTAATTACGAGATGGACATGCTCTTAGCAAATGTATGCAAACAAAATGTCACACGCTTTCCCTACGAAATTGGAAGGTTAGCCGAGGATATTGCAGGAGGAATGATATGTACTATGCCATCAGAAGCGGATCTCAGGTCAGAGGAAATCGGACCTTTAATCGAAAAATACCTAACAACTTGTGAAGGAATGTGCACTGAAGACAGATATAAAGTTCTACGTTTTATAGAGAATTTAACTATGGGAGTTGCATCTGTGAGCTACAGAACAGAATCAATGCATGGTGCGGGATCACCACAAGCCCAAAGAATCATGATCTCCCGTCAAGTAGATCTAAACAAGAAAAAGAATCTCGTAAAAAAAATTCTTGAAATCGATTCAGAATAATACTACTTTACCTTTTTTTTTATCATTTTTAAAATATTAAATCAAAACCTAAATGGGATTAGTTTCACTAACAGCTTTTACCATTGTCTTATAATTCTGAAGAAGAAGTTTTAAAGTCGCAACTACATTATAAAAAAAATATTTGAAACAATTATAAAATGTGATTATTATCGAGCCAAAAAATATTTTTCAAAACCAAAATTTCAATTTAAACGCACCTTCTAAAGATCCTATATATGTTTCAGAAAAATTTAAGGTAATGCGAATCTCTTTAAAAAAAGGTTTAGAAATTCAACCACATCACGGATCGCATCCGGTTGTTTTCTTAGTATTAAAAGGAAGGGGTGTTTTTCCTACTGATTCTGGAGATGTTGAGTTAGGTGAGAACGAATATATAACTTATAACGATACCGAATCAAGAGGCATGAAAAGTTTAGAAGACTTAACCGTGTTAGCTATTCGCGACTAATTTAACTTTTTTTTATTTTTATAAGTCGTACAAGCTTTGATAAAATCGTAGTAAACCTTAGAAGGTGCGTAGGGTCTGGATTTGAATTCGGGATGAAATTGTGTTCCAATCATCCAATGATCTGCTCTGTCTAATTCGATACTATTTATAATTTTTCCAGTTTCGTCCCTGCTTGATACAATCAATCCTTTCTCTTTAGCTTTTTCGTCAATGTATCGCTCTTGGATATGATATCTATGTCTAAACCTCTCGTATATTTCCTTTTGTTTATAAGCATCGTGGAGCTTTGTTTTTTCGTTAACAATAATTTTTTCAGCTCCTAAGCGCATTGTCCCCCCCTTTTCCGTAACATCCTTTTGGCCGGATAAAAGATCCACCACAGGATAAGGAGTATTAGGATCAATTTCCGATGAATTAGCTCCTTTTAGTCCAAGATATTTTCTACAGAATGCCGCAAAGAATAATTGCGCTCCAAAACAGATTCCAAGAAATGGAACCTTGTTTTCCATTGCATATTCCGCAGATTTTATCATACCTTCGACTGCGCGTCCTCCAAAACCAGGTGTCAATAAAATACCGTCACAATCTTTCAACTCTTCGAAAATATTAGTTTCTTCCGTTATATTAATCATCTTTAATTCAGCTTTATAGCCTTGATGAGCCGCAGCGTGATCTATAGCATCATTTATCGATATATATGAATCTGAGATGTTGAAATATTTACCGGGCATTGCAATCTTCACCCGTTTTTCAGCATTTTTATACATTTCAACCATTTTTAACCATTCGGAATAGTTATTAACCTCACTGTATGACACCAGCTTAGCTTTTAAATCAATTAACTCACAAAGAAAATCACCTAGACCTTGTTCCTCAAATAGTAGAGGTAATTCATACACAATTTTTAAATCAGGATTAGAAATAACTGCGGCTTCTGGAATGTTCGAATAAAGGGAAATTTTTGACTTTATATCGTCAGCAAGCGGTTTTTTACTCCTCCCTATTATAACATCTGGTTGCAATCCCATACTCTGAAGCATTCTGACAGAATGTTGTGTTGGTTTTGATTTTTGCTGACCAACCGCACGAGAATAAGGGACAAGAGTTACATGAACTAAGGCAGTATGTTTAGGAAATTCCAATTTAATTTGCCTAAAAGCTTCTAGAAAGATACCTGATTCTAAATCACCAACAGTTCCTCCACATTCGATTAGTAAGACATCTAAATTTTCGTTTTTAGATATCTCCATTAACCTTTCTTTAATTATGTTAGTTACATGAGGGATTAATTGTACTGTTTTCCCTAAAAATTTACCTTTTCTCTCCCTTAAAATTGTAGAAAGATATATTTGGCCAGAAGTAATATTATGTGAAGGATGCATCTCAATTCCAAGGAATCTAGAATATGTTCCGAAATCCTGGTCTATTTCAGAGATTCTATATAATCTTTCGTCTGAACCAGGTACAGGAGTAAAGTCCCATACATCTTCTGTAATAAAACATTCTCCATGCTCTATTGGATTAAGCGTTCCAGGATCGACATTAAGGTAAGGATCTATCTTCACCACAGAGATATTGAATCCCCGAAATTGGAGTATTTTTCCTATACTTGCTGTAGCTACACCTTTTCCTACAGCGGACATTACACCTCCCGTAATGAATATAAATCGCGTATTACTATTATTCGCGTCCATCAATTTTATATTACACGTCTCTTATAGTATTAAAAATAATTATATTTTCATTATAAAAATAGTAAATATCAAACACATTTAATAAGAATTTCGAGAGTATCTCAAAAGTAGATGTTAAAATAAATATATTAAGTTATCAACAGACTTTTGAAGACCTTTATACAATTTCTCAATATAGAATATTAATTTGGTTATAAATATTAGAATTAAACATGTATGCAACTTTTGAAATAGATCCCAAGAAACATAAATCAGAAATAAAAAGTATAAAAAAACTATATAAAAACAGTTTTCCTCTGGAAGAAAGGGAACCGTGGTATTTATTAAAACGTGGGCTTAAAATAGCTGGTACAAGTAAAATACCTTATAATAAAACCTATACAACAATGTTAGGTATAAAAAATGTTGAGGATCCTTCAAAAGTCTTAGGTTTTGCTATTATTGTTTATATTATACCATATAGTTTCTGTTTTGGAAACTATATCGCAATTGAACCAGAATATAGAAATAAAGGTTTAGGGTCGATATTTGTGAATGAAATTAAAAAATATTTTATAGAATTGGCTAAGAAATTTGATGCTGAAAAACCAATCGGCTTTTTCTACGAAATTGATAAACATGATCTATCTAGATATGGTATTAAGGACAGAGAACTAATTTTTGCTAGATATCGTTTTTATAATAGACTTAATCAAAAAAAGATAGATGTGCCGTATTTCCAGCCTGCTTTGAGGTCATGGCTTCCAAAAGTACCAATGTATTTAATGTTTGGTCCCATTGAAGAGAGGAAATTCTTTTCAAAGGAAGAAATATTAAGGATTTATAAGAATATTTACGCGGTAATTTATCATAAAAGCGAAAGGAGTTTAAAAAAATTGTTAAGAAGATTAAATGTAGTTGATTTACCAAACAGAATAGATTTGATTTCGTTAGATTCAATTGTTCAATTAAAATAATATTCTCTTTATATATTCAAGATTTCTGATTAGGTTATAAATAGACTTTTCGATGAAAAGTTTGGATCAGATGTTATATTAAGACCTAATCGTCTCAAACCAGCTTCATCTCCTGGAGTGGGTATGTGAGTTGAGTGCATTTCAC
>Ga0209991_10000336_pt1 | contig 20937 bp, 22 predicted proteins | sample ChitaG_FD_183167 | JGI IMG/M metagenome (GOLD analysis project Ga0209991, IMG submission 183167) | Deep subsurface microbial communities from South Pacific Ocean to uncover new lineages of life (NeLLi) - Chile_00310 metaG (SPAdes)... | ecosystem: Environmental > Aquatic > Marine > Oceanic >... | reverse complement strand
CCTGCGATTACATCATCGATGCGCAAAATCATTGAGGCTGCTTCGGTAGAGCTTTTAATCGCTTGAATTTTCACTACGGTTGGTTCGACTACGCCTACAGACATCATGTCGTTAATTACATCTCCCGTTTCTAGGTCGGTTCCCGCAAACTTGTTTCCTGCTTGGTGAGCGGCCCGTAATTTCATTAACACGTCAATTTGGTCTAATCCGGCGTTTTCTGCGAGCGTTTTGGGGACGATATCTAAACTATCGGCAAAAACTTCGACTGCTAATTGCTCGCGCCCTCCTAAGGTTTGAGCGTATTTTCTTAATTGGATAGCCGCTTCAATTTCTGGAGCTCCTCCACCGCCGACAATTTTTTGATCTTCGACAACATCTCTTACTACGCATAAAGCGTCGTGAATAGCTCTATCGGCTTCGTCAATAATAAGTTCAGTTCCGCCTCGAATTAAAATTACGACTGATTTTGGGTCTTTACATTCTTCGATAAAAATCCAGCTATCGTTCATAATTTTGCGTTCTTCGACTAAACCAGCAAATCCAAGCTTTTCTTCTGTCACATCATCGAGATTAGTGTAGATAATTCCACCAGTAGCTTTCGAGAGTTTTTCTAAGTCAGATTTTTTGACGCGTCTAATAGCCATAACTCCCGCTTTAGAAAGAAAGTGTTGTGCCATGTCGTCGATTCCCTTCTGACAAACTACTACTTTTGCTCCTGAATTCACGATTTTATCGACCATGGTTCTAAGCATCCGTTCTTCTTCGTCTAAGAATTGTTGAATTTGCTCTGGGCTCGTTATTTGGAGCTTAGCGTCAAATTCTGTTTTTTGAATTTCTATAGCGCTCTGTAACAAAAGTATCTTAGCGTCTTTAGCGATTTTAGGCATTCCGGGGCTGACAACTTCTTTGTCCAAAATAATACCTTTAATGAGGGAGGTTTCGTCAATTGACTCACCTTCCTTTTTCTGAATTTGAACTTTATCGATATCAGCTACCCAATCACCATTTTCGCTTTTTTCTGCTACTGCCTTAATTGCGCCGATACAGATGTCCGCTAGCATATCTCTAGATTCAGAAACGATTTTTGAAGACATACAAGTCATTGCAGCATTTTTTAAACCAACTGCATCATCGATTCCGGATTTAACTGACATTTCTTCAAGGATTTCAATTGCTTTCTCGGATGCTTTTCGGAATCCCTCAGTAATTACTGTTGGGTGAATTTTCTGTTGTATAAGCTTTTCAGCGCGCTTTAATAGTTCACCAGCAAGTATTACAGAAGTAGTTGTGCCATCGCCTACTTCGGAATCCTGAGTTTTAGCAACTTCGACCATCATTTTAGCTGCTGGATGCTGAACATCAATTTCTTTTAGAATTGTTGCCCCATCGTTAGTAATAACAACGTCGCCGAATTGATCGACGAGCATTTTATCCATTCCACGAGGTCCTAGTGATGTTCGCACCGCTTCGGCGATAACTTTCGCAGCTGCGATGTTATTTGCCATAGCGTCTCTTCCACGAGTTCTTTCGGTCCCTTCCTTCAAAATTATGATAGGTTGACCGCCTAATTGTGCCATATTTAATTCACACTATTTTGTTTTTTTTAAAATAATTATTAATTATATAATGATCTCTAAGTCATAAAATTAAAAAAGTTTACGAAAATTTTATTTTTTAAAACTTGAAGGTGAGTTTGTAGAAAATAATGAGATTTGTAGAATTATATTTAGCAAACAAATGTTGTTTCTTGTTTTATTTCTGTAGTTCTCTTTTCTTTTGTCGTAAATCTTTTGATCTGCATCTTCGACACTTTTTTGCTCTGATGGGGTTTAAAGCTCCGCATTTTCGGCATACCGTTTTCATTAATAAATGGTGTCTGGCTATTTTTCTTTTATATGGGTCATCAATGGGCATACGATAATCTCCTTTGTCTGCTATCTGTTTTGGCTTATCTAATAATCCTTTTAATGCTAATTTTCTTGAAACTAATTTTTTAGGTTATTACTCAAGTTTCAACTAAGGAATAAATTGAAAAACATTTGAAAGCTAAAAAATTTTTTGATATAGGATTAGAAACAATGAAGAAATAAAGTAAAAATTAAAATTTTATAAATAATTTTAAGTTTTAAATTAGAGTAAATAAATTTTAAACTTAGTTGAAAAAGTTGCCAAGCGAGATATTTGACGAGGAAAAGTTTTTAGAATTAGCGGAATTTGCCGTCCATTGTCGGGTTAAACGAGTAAAAGATGTTGTGAAATTGAAGCTAAGAACTAAAAAGCGACTTTATACGTATAAAACGGACCCAACAACAGCAGATAGACTTGTAAGGAATCTTACTTGTGATATTATCGAGTTATAAATGGAATAGACGTTAAATGAAAAATCTTCCTGCGTGTAAAACATGTGTAAGTTCCGGATTTTTATGTACTAGTTGCCAAGAAAAACTAGATACTGGTGTTCTTACTCAGTTTGAATTAGATTTAGCTAAGGATTTACTTGTTTTGGAAGAGGAAGAGAAATTTGGGTTCCTAAAAAACATATCTTTTTATAAAGCAATCGATTTTGAGGACGTTGTCATACTCGTCGTCGGAAAGAAAGATAAGATTAAAACTACGCAAAAATTAATAAATTGGGTAAAGAAAACATATGAGGTAGACAAGCTAATCTTAATTGAACAGACTAAAAATCCTAGAGCTGCTTTAGAAAGTTTAATCACTCCTTCCAAATTGATTTCATTAAACGAGATTTTTTTAGCTACAGGAGATATTGAATTTAAGGGAGTTCTTTCTAAAGAAGATCAAGAAGTTATCTTATTCACTAAGGAGGAGCTTGAAGAATTAATTCTGGAACTCACTGACAATACAATTCGCATCGATTATGAATAATAATAATTGTTTTATTTCTCAATTTCTTATTATCGAATAGGTTTAATATATTGTGGATGAATACAAACAAGTCATCTTAATAAGGACAGATTTAAAGATGGGTACCGGGAAAAAATGTGCTCAGTCGTGCCACGCTTCGATCTCCTCAGCAGACTTAGTAAGGATAAGAAATAAGGAAGTATGGAAGAAATGGAAAAATGCTGGTCAAAAGAAGGTAATTCTAAGAGTAAGTGGCATGGAGGAACTTAAAGAAATTGTCCTTAAATTAGAAAAAAATAACATCCCTCATTTTTTAATTAGGGACGCTGGATTAACACAACTAGCTCCTGGAACTACCACGGCTTTAGGTATTGGTCCCGCAGTTTCTGAATCATTAGATAAAATTACTGGGGATTTAAAATTATTATAATATAAAGTTTCTAGGCTAACTGCTTTGGAAAAAAATAGAGATAATACTCACACCTTTAAAAATAATGAGAGAGAAGTAGAAAAAATTGTAGGAATTGAAGTTTTTTCAACTTCTGGACTAGATGGTATTCGAGGAACTATAAAAAACCGTTATAAGGACTTTATTGTTAAAGAGATCACTTATTCTGGTCATATTCTCGAAATTAATGAGGATTACGCTCCCACTAGCTATTCAGTGGAGTCCAAAGATAACTATACTACTTTCAACCTGGTAAAAATCAATAAAGACACATTTGAAGCAGTAAGATTGATTAGTGACGCTTTAGGAATAGCACCTAAAGCAATAGAATACTCGGGGTTAAAAGACAAACGAGCTATAAGCGTTCAACAAGCCTCAATTAAAGGAAATCACGTCGAAAAGTTAAAGAAATTAAAGATAAACGATATCTTCATTAGAAACATTAATCCTTCAAAATACCCCGTTAAATTAGGAAGTAATTGGGGAAACCACTTTGAGATTACTATTAGAAATATCAAACCTAAGGGTAATGAAAAAAAGAAAATAGAAGAATTATTAGCATTATTACGCACACACGGATTTACGAATTACTATGGGCTTCAAAGATTTGGAACTTTTAGACCGAACTCACACCTACTAGGGAGATTTATTTTAGAAGGCGAATTTAAAAAAGCGTTTGATGAATTAGTTATAGCTACTTATTCATCAGAATTACCTCAATCTCAAAGAGTAAGAGAAGACTTAAGAAAAACTGGTGATCTCGAAAAAGCATACAATACATTCCCTAAAAGTTTAAATTATGAACGAACGGCTATAAAATACTTATTAGATAATCCTGGTGATTACGAGGGAGCTATTAATCATTTACCGAAGTATCTTATTAAACTACTTATTAGTTCATTTCAATCTTATTTGTTCAATAGAACGATATCATTAAGACATAAAAAAGGGATTTCTTTGACTAAACCCATCAAAGGTGATGTTTTTAATATTTTAGACGACGAGAATGGTAATAAAACTCAAATCAAATATAATTACAATGGATTATATGACAAATTTCTCAAAGAAGCGTACGAATTAAACCGAGCCAAAATTGTATTTCCTCTAATCGGGTATAATACAAATTTAAACGAGTTTCCCTCCATAAAATCTTTAGTTTTAGAAATCATGGATAACGAGGGAATTTCCTTAGATATATTTACTAGCAAATTGTTAGAAACTTACGAATTCAAGGGATCATTTAGACCTATAATTATAAAACCTTTAGGTTTAAAAATTTTGGAATATGCTGTTGACGATCTATTTCAGAATAGATATAAATTAAAAATTGAGTTTTCTCTACAAAAAGGCTCTTATGCTACGCTCCTATTACGCGAGATCATAAAATAGAGGATTACTCGATTAACATCTCATATTCTTGAGTGGTTTCATTTCCAAGAATATCGTTTACCTTTATTGCTATATGATATTTACCCTGTTTTTCATAGGTATGTGAAATTGAAGTTAAGTTTAATTTACGGTTTTTTATTGTTCTGTATGAAATCCAAGTCGTGTTAAAATAATCGTTTTGACGATTAAAATCTATAGACCAACTGTCAATCCAATCAGAAAAGATTTCTATCTTATTTTTAAGTTTTTCTTTAATCAAATTTACGTTTGGAACGGTATACCCTACTAAATCAATTAGAACATTATTATTGTTTTTAGATATTTTGATCTCAAATTTAACGTTCTTAAATAAGGTGTTTTTTGATTTATCTTGAATATCATCAGCTAAAAAACCTTTGTCGATATTGATTTCTTGTCGACTATTGTTGAACCTTAAAATTCTAAATGGTTGGGGAATTTCTTGATATTTTTGTTCCCAATTTATGAGATCATTGCTATTCCAGACATCAAGAATTCTCTTGCGGCTGATGTTTATGGCTTGTCTTCCTATATCTGAACCGATCCATCTACGTCCAAGTTTTTCTGCTGCTAGTAATGTCGTTCCAGTTCCGCAGAAAAAATCTGCGACAATATCATTTTTATTTGAGGAGGCCAAGATAATCCTTTTCAACAATCTTTCGGGCTTTTGCGTGGAGAATGCTTGATATTCCGCGGTATTTGCTCTAATATAAGGTAGATCTGTCCAAACATCGCGTGGAAAGATGCCCATATTTGAGATATATACTTTTTTCGAGAGCTTTTTACCATTGTGACTTCCTCCGCGATGGTAATATGTTCCCTTATCGTCTTCTTTTAAAGCAAATTTAACTCGGTCAGAATATTCCATATAAATGTTAGGATCGTCGTTAAATGTGTACTCGTTAGATTTCGTATAAAATAAAATCGTATCAAAAGAGCGGATAAAGAACTTCCTCGTTTTAGCTGAGGCAGCAGGATATGCCCAGATTATCTCATTTTTAAAATTTTTTCTTCCAAAAATTTCATCCATTATTATTTTTATATAATGTGAAACATGCCAATCTAAATGCACATAAATGCTTCCGTCTTCAGCAAGCAATTCCTTCATTAAGATTAGTCTTTCATATAGAAAATCAATATAAGCATCAATACCTCCATTCCAAGAGTCTGAATAAGCCTTCCTGACCTCAAACGCGTCCTTTTCTCCAATGAACATTTTGGATTCGAAATCCCCTCCTGTCGCAAAAGGTGGATCGATATAGATTAATTTGATTTTTTCCGAGTAAATTTGGAGCAAAGAATTCATAATATCTTTATTATCTCCTTGAATTAAGCAATTAATCCACTCTTTGGAAGATATTTCTTTCTTTTGATATTTTTCCATCTTTTTTTTAATTATTTCGTTATGTAATCCAATGTTATCAATTAAAGGGTATCTGTTCAATTCCTTTATATAGAAAGGATAAACATGTTGAGACTTATTGGTATTAGACATTCGAAATTTATCTTTGGCCTTCCAATTTAGATTCGGCATTATTAATTGACTATAAGATGGCAAAAAATTTATTCTTAATTTCCTTTACAAATTTAATTTAAGTAAAAATACAAAATTAAAAGTTTACTATGTCGTTTGATGAATTAAATGGATGGAGGAAAACTCACTATACGAAAGATGTAACCCCTGATTTATATGATCAAGAAGTAATTCTTGGTGGATGGGTAAGAAATTTTCGAAATCTCGGAGGCTTGAAGTTTATAAACTTACAAGATAAATATGGGGAACGACAGATTACATTGAAAAAAGGAGTTGTATCAGATGAGTTATTTGAAAAAGCTAAGCTTGGGTATCAATATTGCTTAATGGTTAAAGGGAAAGTGAAGAAATTTGATGCAGCACCGGGTGGAATTGAAATTATACCATCAGAAATTAAAATTTTAAACAAAACCCCGGAAAAACTTCCTATCGATATGACAGGAGAAACTATATCAGAACTTGATCTTAGGCTAAATAATAGAGCTTTAGATCTAAGATCTATAAGAAATCAAGCAATTTTTAAGATTCGTGGACAAGTTTTAAAATCCGTTAGAAATTTTCTACTTGAACGGGATTTTAGCGAAATTACAACGCCAAAAATAATAGGCTCCGCGACAGAAGGTGGTACTGAGTTATTTCCCATTATGTATTTTGATCGAGAGGCATTCCTAGTTCAATCTGCCCAATTATATAAGGAACAATTAAGTGGAGTATATGAACGGGTATTTGAGATAAGTCCTGCTTTTAGAGCAGAAAAAAGTCACACAAAAAGGCACATCTGCGAGATCTTCACATTAGATGTGGAAATGAGCTTCGTTGATATGTACGATGTTTTGAAAACATTAGAAGAATTAGTTCATAATGTAATATCAAATGTTAGAGAGAATAACATGACTGCTCTGAAGATTTTAAACATGGAAAATAAAACACTCGTTCCAGAATTACCCTTTCCGCGATATAGATACGATGAAATTCTCGAATTACTCGAAAATAAATACAAGATTTCGATTGAATGGGGAGAAGATATATCTACAGAGGCGTATCGAAAATTAGGAAAAGAACTTATCGGATATTATTATATAACTCATTGGCCTATGATAATAAAACCATTTTATATTCAACCCTCAAAAGATAACAAGTATAGTGAATCGTTTGATCTTCAAATGGGATGGCTAGAATTAACTTCGGGAGGTACTAGAGTCCATAATAGAGTCAAATTAGAGGATGCCATAGAAAATAAGGGCTTAAATGCTTCTTCTTTTGAATCCCATCTTATCGCATTTGATTTTGGAATGCCTCCTCATGCGGGTTTTGGGTTAGGGATTGCCCGTTGGATAACATATATTTGTGGTCTTGATGATATCCGTGAAGCTGTGATGTACCCGAGAACACCCGAACGACTAACACCTTAGAAATTTTTAAAATATTATTTTTTGAATAATTATGACAGATGAGTGGATTGAGTCATATATAAGTGCTGGAAAAGCTGTTATAGCCGCTAAGAAGTTAGCTGAGAAGCTCATAAAACCAGGAGTATCCTTTTTAGAAATCGCCAATAAGTGCGAAGAAGAAATAATAAACCAAGGTTGCGATTTATCATTTCCGATTAATATGTCGCTAAACGAGTTTGCTGCTCATTATAGTCCAACTATCGACGATCCAACTGTGGTACCTAATAAGGGACTGTTAAAAATTGATTTAGGCTCTCACTATAATGGATATATTGCTGATTCGGCAATCACATTTAATATAGATAATGATCCAAAGCTTCAAAATTATATTGATGCTGCCCAAGAGGCGCTTGAAGCAGCGATCGAGATTTTTAGGCCAGGTACAAAGCTGTATGAGTTAGGCGAAGTAATTGAAAATAAAATTCATAGCCATGGATTAAGGCCAATTACTAACCTTGGAGGTCATGAGTTACAAAGATATAAATTACATGCTGGTCCATTTATTCCTAATAAAAAAGATATAAGTCATAAAGAAGTTTTAAAACCGGGGGATGCCTATGCTTGCGAGCCATTTGCTACTTCAGGTAAAGGTTTAGTCCGCAACGGTAAAAAATCTTATATTTATCGATTTGCTAAAAGAGTAAAGAAAAACTTACCCTATGAAGAAATAAACTTTATGAAGAAAATAGCGGATTTAACCAAAAATTTACCATTTTCGCCACGGTTATTAGAGAAGCATAAAATTATCCCAAAAAACAAGATACAACGGATAATCGATACTTTCATACGAAAAAAGATACTCGATCATTATCCTATTTTAATCGAGATAACTGGCGCCCCAGTTGCTCAACAAGAACATACAATTATAATCGATATGGATGGAAATCCAATTGTTACAACATAAGAATAAACTTAGGGAAAAATTCACAAGCGTCATTCTATGTGCCGGTGAAGGAGTACGAGCCAAAAATATTGCTAGATCTATTCCAAAATCACTTATAAAAGTTAATTCTTTAAATAATCGATCTATTCTTTCCTTAATTATTTCTAACTTAGTAGAGTTAAAGCTTAGCCCAATTGTTGTAGTAACAGGTCATTTAGGGGAACAAATTGAAGCCTTTTTAACCTCCCCTCAAATAAAAAATCAGATCAGTAAAGAAAGTATCTTAGCAATTAGTTCTGGAGCTCGATACAAATTAGGTCCCTTACATTCATTTCTAAGTATCACAACAAATAAGCAGATATTTAAAGACGATAAAATATTTATAGTTTTTCCAGGAGATACTGTTTTTGACAACAAGCTTTTGCAAGAAGTCCTAGATCTTTTATTAGAGAATTATTCCCTTCTCAAAGATAATTCAATTATATTTTACAGAAAAATAAGGGCGGATGACTTAATTCAAAGGCACAAAAAATATTATCCTAATCAAAAAATAACGATATCTTACTTAAAAATAGAGAAAAAAGGTCTTAAAGCGATTATAAAAGAAATATCTCAAAAGCAACTGAAATTGTTTTCAAACGAAGAATTTATTAATCAAATCATACCGATTTTTATTTTTAACTACGCTTATGTGAAAGAAATTCAAGTTTTGGCCAGTTCAGTCAAATTTAGCTATATAAGAGAGGTCGTTAATTTTATAATCAAGAAAAACAAGATTTTTCTAGCTTTATCGGTTAATCCTGAGTATGATTTTTACGATATCGATACTCATCTAGACTTAAAAAACTTGAACGATAAAAAAAAGGATGGACAATAGTAGCTCCGATTATCTCAGAAATCTTGTTTCAAAGGAAACCAAACTTTTACTCCAATGAATCATATCTGATCAAAGCTCTATTGAAGAAGCTTATAATTTTTCTTGAAACGCATTTAAAGTTTGAATGTCTCGTGTAGCAAACAAAACAACTACTAAATTCAACAAGAGATCAAGCAAAATAGCTTCAGTTTTCACTATATTACATGTCAATTTTAACTTAATTGCATCTCTCTATAAAACTATTGCTCCAGTGTGATAATATTAGAAATCTCCTAAAGTAATAATAACCTTGCTCGTAATTTAAGATTCAGACTATAGGAATGTAATTATATAAAACCGTATGGAAATCAGGGCGTAAGCTTTAACTATGGTAAAAAAAAATGCTCCAGAACTTAAGAATCAATTTTGCAACAACAAGCTCGTTGTTTTAACCGTAATTCTGTATCAAAAACCATTGATTTAAACTATTGTCCAATATTTAGATGGTGAAATGACTATTTAAATGTTATTATTAACTTATGTATTATATTCCCTCCATTAATAACTGAAAGTTTAATAGATTCGAATATTATTCCTCAAGATGAAATCTAAATCAAAAAACACGCCTCTAAAAGAAAATGTCCGTAAAAATTAAAATTGATCTCTTTGGAATAGGAACTATTAAGGGTGAACTACTGCGATACTACGCACCTTTATCCGCCGACGCAATAATTAATAAATTGCCTATAATTTTACGAGGGAGGTTTGGTTTCGGATCAAAAACTTATTGGACGCTTCCCGGTATGGAAATTCATAAAGGAAATAATCCAAAATCAATTAAAAGCGTTGAGAAAGGAGAAATTATTTATAATCCAAAAACTGATGAGTTGATCATACTTCTGGAAAATGCTGAAATGCCTAATAAAGTAAATAAAATAGGGAAAGTTTCTGATAACTTAGAAATTCTATTAAAAGCTACTAATGGCTTGAATACTAAAATATCTAAAGTAAATTAATAACTAATGAGATCTCAATAAAATTAAAATGGCTATTTCAAATAAATTGACCGTTGTTTTTACATTTTTCTACTTAGGAGTTATGATTTACTTAATTTTATTTCTAACAGTCCCCGCCTTTCAAAATGTTATAATTCAATCAAGACAAAGTATCTCAGGACTTACGGAAGGATCCAATTACTTCTTCGCACTTCTAATCGCTTTTTTTATTTGCCTTTTAGGAAACGCTAGTGTAGGTTTTCCGATACCCTATCCTTTCGTTATTTTCTCAATTTCTAATTCTATTTTCACCCGATATTCAAATCTTGGATTAAATCTTGGTGAAGTATTATTGAATGGTCCTTTTTGGTTAGAAGTATTAGGGATAGCAATTGTTGGAGGGCTTGGAAGTGCTTTAGGCGAGCTTGTAGGTTATTTAATAGGTATTGGGGCAAAAAAGGTAGTTAGTAAGTCTGAATCAAAAACACTAAATAATGTACAAGGATTTGGAAGACTTGTTCTAGATCACCCAAAATCAATGCATTTGTATATTTTCATTGCAGCAGCTCTACCTATCCCAGATGATCCTTTATGGATCGCTTTGGGAATGTCTGATAAAAAGATTAACTTTCCTATCTGTATTTTATGGGCTTGGTTAGGAAAAAATGTGACCACTATCTTCTATGTTATTTTTCCTATATTGGTATCGCTCGGATTTGGAGCTACTGGGATCAAAATTGACGATATTTCGAGCGTAATAACGGAATCATTAATGCTAATAATTACGCTAGCGATTATGCAATTTATTTTAAGTTTTAATTGGGAAAAATACCTTAAAAACAGAATAGAGAAGAAATTATTGTAGTCCAATAAATTTATTCCAGTTAATATTATTTCTTGTCATTTCTCAGACAATTTTTACAAACGAAGATAGTTTTTTCTCCATTTTTTGAATTCTCATCGTGGTAAATTCGTTTGTAAATATAATCGCCACATATTTGGCATAACGCAACTGTTCTAGTTTCGCCTAATAATGGGCCTAAATTATCAAAAGTCATAAATAAAGTTTATATTTGTGATTTAGAGATAGTTATCTCGATTTTCGAAATTAAATCTTTTTTGTTTTTATAAGAGTGATTGTTTCTCTTATGATTTCTATGTTGATTTCTTTCGAAATAAGGGCGGCTACCTAGTGAAATATTAGCAATTTCTACGCCAGGATATAGGCGATTTTTTAAAATTTCAGCAACTTCAACTGCGGTTGAAATCTCTTCTCCTTCTCCTTTTATTAATAGTGATTTTGTTCCCCCCGAAAAGGCAAAAATAGCGTCTTTAATTGTTTTTTCCCGATCTGTACGATTTCTAACTATAAGTGTTGTGGCGTTAGGCATGAAAGAACCTCATTACCATATATTTGCTAAGTTTGATTTAAAAGCAGTCTAAAATATAAAAGTTATCCAAGCAATATAAAAGTTATTTAAATTCATTCATTAACATGCTCATTAAAAAGCAATAATTCTAATAATCTAATGATTAAAACTATAAAAGTATCTTAAGAGTAATAACATATTTAGAATTTCATAAGTTAAAATCTGAACGAGAATTTAGATCGTCTAATACTTTTTGATATTCAGAGCTCCTTTCTTCAAAATGTTCAATAATTTTTCTTTCATCTGTATCTAAATAATCAAAAAATGGAAAAATAATTTCAATCCTTTTGGTAAAATCGATTATTATTTTTTTATACAATTCATTAGGTTTTACCAACATATCCTTTATTTTTTTGCCAAATTTCTCTTTCTTTTTCTGAAAATTGGTTGTTTGATTCGTTTTCTTTAAATCAATTAGAATCTCTTCGCATTTTTTTAACTCTTTTTCTAATTTTTCTCTAAACTTAGGAATTCTGTAAATTTTTTTGTCAATATCAGGATCCCATTCATATAAGTAGTAGTCATCTTCTTCAGCTTCTTGTTCGTCATCGGTAATTTTAACATCCCTTTTTAAAACCATAATGAGACCGAAATTCCTTTGGAGCTGAGCTAAAGCTTTTTTCCTTAATACCTCATCAATGTATTTAATTTGTTTCAAAGCATTTTTGATGTTTTTGTTAATTTCTTTTACATCCTTTTCGACTTGTTTGACCATTTCTTCCTTGGGAAATTCAAATTTCAATCTGATAGTGTTCGAATAAGTAGCAAACATGCCCCGATCAGGGTTTTTTAACCTTATTCCCGCAACACCTAGATAGTATGCTTTTGATCCCTTTTGGCAATGATCGAACACTAATGCTATAGCGAAGGGGTTTACACCTTGATAAAACAACTGAGTTTCAATGTCTCTTGGCGAAAAAATAAATCCTATACCTGGATGTGTATGCCACCATCCAACAAAGAAGTCTTCTTTATTATCTTGGATTGCTCTTTCATATATTGCGGTGTTAAATTGAGCAGTATCTACATAATGCTTACTTTTATATTCAACATAGGCTCTCTCACCTACCATTACGGGGATCGCGTCTTTAATAATTACTTCTTTATTGTCTTTAATCGATCCTATCAAAATACCATAAACTTCTCGCCAATTTCTTTGAGGTTGATCATTATTTCCATATCGCATTGCATACCCAACTATGCGCCTATAGGCATTATATGAAATGATAATAGGCGTTTCGGCTGGATTAATGCCAAATTTTCGAATATAATATTCCTTAGTCGATATTTCAATAAAATCATCTGATTCTGATGTGGTCGTATCTATGTCTTCTTTCTCGAGATCATTGTGTTCAATGCCGTTAATTTCTGTTTCCTTGCTGTTACTCTCTTTTCCATTCATTAAATAATCAAATGATTTTCTAAATTCTTTATAGTTTCAACTATATTATTGGATAAATTTAAAACTTTTAAATTTATCAATCTTTTTAATCAATTAGAAAGTTCTAACCTTAAAATCATTTCAAGATTTATTATACAGATAATATACTATTATGAACCCGATTGGAATAAACTCTATCCGAAGAAAAGTTCTTATTGGTTTTGTTGGACTTCCTGGTTCTGGCAAATCTACAGTGTTAAAAGCAATTGAAGATCTAGGGGTTATAGTAACGATGGGTGACATAATAAGAAACGAGACCCAAAAGAGAAGTATTGAACCTACAGACAAAAATTTAGGAAAAGTTGCTCAAAAATTACGAGATGAGTTCGGGCCAGACATATTAGCGGAAAAATGTGTGGTACTAATTAAAAACTTAGAAGCTGAGGTTGTTTTTATAGATGGGTTGAGATCTATAGCCGAAGTAAAAATCTTTCGAAGCTCTTGGAAATTTCCAATCGTAGCAATAATAGTTGATGATAATGTAAGATTTGAAAGGCTCTCGAAAAGAGCACGACCAGATGATCCAAAAAATTTAGAAAACCTAAGAGAACGAGATCAACGCGAAATATCTTATGGATTAAATGAAGTGATTAATAGCGCGAATTATAAAGTAAATAATAACCTCTCTGTAAAAGAAGTTCAAAAAATTGCGCGCAATTTAATTTTAAACATTATTAATAACTATTATACCAAGTAATCTGCAATTGCTTTAGATAAGGATACTTTGCTAGCTTCATTATCAATTGAATCTGTGCCAATTATTTCATCAGCCCCAGCTTTTATAATTTTAAATTTTGCATTTTGTAATAATAAAGCGTGAGTCGCAACAGCGAATACTCTATTAGCTCCACTATCTTTTGAAAGTTTTATAGCCTTAGCCATTGTTCCTCCTGTTGCTATAATATCGTCTGAGACGACTACATCTTTATTTTTTAAATTTAATTTGCCAGTCATTGTTATCTCTCCCGTTTTTACGTCCCTTATTTTTTCAAAATATTCTACGGGAACATTTTCTCCGAAATGCTTAGCAAATGCTTTGGATCTTTCAACAGCACCCTTATCGGGAGCAACAACCGCAAGGTCTTTAACATCTAAAGATTTTATATAGTCAGCTAATACTTTCATAGAATCTATATTAATCCATTTACATTGAATCTCTTCTAGAATCTTCGGAGCGTGTATATCTACAACATAAACTTCATCTATTCTCATAGAATCAATGAGTCTTAAAATTAAGTTAGCAAATTTGCTCTCACCAGGTCTAAAAATTTTGTCTTGACGAGCATATGCAAGATAAGGGATCACAACAACGATTTTATTAGCACCCATCCTTTTGACGGAATCTATCATCATTAATAGTTCAAATAAACGAGCGTTTTGATTCTCGCTTGAACTTGGTCCTGTGGATTGTACAATTATTATCTCTTTCCCTTCGATTAAGGATTCATTATCCACATTGATCCTAAGATAATTTTCTCCATCGGGGAAGGTTTTTGATTCGGTATTAAAGTATCTAATATTTAATTCTTGAGCAATTTTTATCCCAAGTATTTGGCTCGCCGGCCCAACAATTAAAATTTTTTCCATTCAATATCACATTGTTGTTTTAAAATTGTTTAATTTAACTTATTACTCCATTTCTTATATTTTTATTATAAATTCAAATCTAAATTTTAATCCTTTTTATTTCTACTCCTTAAACAAAAAACCAATTTTATTTTTTTTATATTTTTCAATTAAGTTCCTTAAGGCTGTAACCGCTAATTCTAAGCTATGTTTATGATCCTTAGGTAAACCAAGTAACGCGTTGTCAATATCACCTGGTTTTAATTTTTCGGCATATTCAATAGTTTTTCCTTCAATTAATAAAGTAGTTTGACTTCCTGTTGCTACAGTAGCTCCACAACCATCAGTAAAAAAATTTGCGCTTTTAATGATACCATCTTCAATTGTTAAATAAAATTCCATTGTATCATTATGTGATCCTAAATATGAATGTGAGATAGTATAATTAGAAGGCTTACCCCAATTTTTAGGGTTATGAAACAAATTTACAATATGTTCGTTAAAATCGCTTACTTCTCTGTCTATTATCTCTTGTTGAAGTTGTTCAACAAAGCTATCAAAGTCTTCCTCATTTTGAGGCATCTTACTTTATTTCACCCTGGTGCTTTAAAACGTGTTTTCTCAAACGCTCTATTCTTATTACATCTTCTGATGTTTTGTTATATTTATCTAGTATGTTAATTATTTCCTGATTTAACTTATCATGTTCTGTTAGACAACTGCTTTTTTCTAAAAAATCTTCTCCGTGCCTTATAGCGGCTAAATTTTCGGTTATTTTCACTAACTCCGTAGCTATAATGCTGTTTATATAAATTAAATCTGAAAACATAGTTTTCATATATAATAGTAATTTAAGTTGGTCAGCAGACATAATTTATAATATTTCTACTGAAATTAATTAGTTATTATTATTCAATTATCAAAATCGATTTAAAAGATAAAAATAAAATACGCTGCTACATAAATCAAAACTCCAAAAATGAGAAGAATTACCACACTGATTCTTGCTAAAAATGTATTTTTCATGTCAGGTTTTAGAATTTCTTTAGAGAAATATTTTAGATTATTCGTGTATTTAGAAATGAGTTTTTTATCTTTATTTTTTAGCGTAATCGATATTCTATAAGTAATGGTTGCGGTTTTAATTTCAACCACATCTACGGGAAGGCATAAGTAGAAAACAATAATTATAATTATCACTATCCATAATGAGGTACTTATCAAATTATCAAGTACTAAATTTGGTGTATCTGCTGTTATCCACCCTTCCAATTGTTGAAGCGTTAAGAAAATTAATAATCCACTTATTCCGAAGATGTCAAAGAAATCTAATTTTCGGTACCATTTTCTCACATTAATTGAATCTACATTATTAGCAGCTACATAACGAAATTTATAACTAAATTTTCGCTTGAATCTAAATTCTTTTGATTTTTCGTTATACTGAAAGCTATCTCCTCCCTTTTTACTGAAGTCATCGAAGAAAGCTTTTACCAAGAGCATTAGACCATACATTAAGGCAATCCACCATACTAAAGGACCAAATAATACCATTTGCGTTAGCATTATTATAGCAATTACTATTAAAAACGACCCAAAGAGTAATTTGAATAGTTGAAAATTAGTAGTATTTACTTCTGAAAATAGTGTATTGTTGCTTAAAGCCCCATTATCTCGTAAATCTGGAGCACAATCTAAAAAACCGCTAAATTCCTCCTTGAATTGAGACTGCCTTCTTAATGTAATTGGAGAAAACCACATTTCATAGAGCTTCTCTTTTGTAGCGATCTCAAAGTAATTCTGTTGAAAGAGAACCAATATAAGTAAGGCGAAGATGTCCAGAATAGATAATATCATAAATGTCCATGACAATACAAATTCAGGACTTGCTCGCTCAGCAGCAAACAAAGGAATTGCTGTCATAAGTTGCAAGACAATAAATGGGAGCATAAGTATAAACCAAGCTAACTTTGGTCCCGTGTGATTATTTTGATAACGAAACATTTCGATATCTTTTTTAGGAATTTCTGTTAACCAAGCAAATCCTGGTCTAATTTCGTAGAAGAAAAAGAAATTTTTTGACTTAGAAAAAATGCCACGAAACGGGCTCAATATAAAATAGATTAACAAACTAAAACCAATAATTAACATGGGAAGACCAGTAACGTAGAACCAAGATGGACCCCCCAGAACTATGGCACTTCCGAATTCCACTTCGTGACCAACATCATCTCCGAATATGAAATAAGAAATTACTCCACTTATTATTAAGAATAATGCCGCTACAAGTCTCGTTAGGGTAAAAGAATTAAATTTAACATATCTTTCAACTGGTTCCCTTAAATCTCGCATTCTTTTAAATGTTAAAGAATTTTCCCGAATATAATACGGAGTAATAAAATATTTTGAGGTTATTATGCCTCCAAATATAATGATAACAATGTCGATGATTAGTGAGAGATTAAAACCGTTAAGAGTTACTTTAAAATCAAATCCTATAAAAGCGAATATACAACCTAAAAGAATTATTAATAGGCCTGTAAAAAGAAAAATAAAGCGTAATATTCGTTTTTTAGGGTGCGTTAATTTTAAATTTTCAATCTCTTCTTCGCTTAAATAACTCATTTAAATCACACAATTATATATTAATTGATAATACATTTCTTGTTTTTATCTTTAATAAAATTTCAATTTTAATTTTAATTTTAATTTTGGTTTAAAAATGGATTATAAATATTTTCGTGATGGTTTAATTTCATTATCTGCGATTCAATTCATTTTTTCATTTACTTTTTTAGTCAGTTCAATAGTACTAAAACCTTACATTGCCTTAGAACCAAATGAAAGAGACTTCATTGTTTTCTTGACGATAGTCAGTATGATTTTTAGCAGCTACTACTTAGTAGAGGGCTTAAAATTTGAGAAAGTATTTAGATTGGAAGAAAAGCATATTCGTAAATTTGGAAAACGGATTGGAATTGTATCAGTATTATATTCTCCTCACTTCTTTTTTTTATGTTCGCTTTTGTTTTTAGATTTGCATAATCTACAAATCATGATGATTTGGGTAATTATAATTATAGAAATCCTATTACTTGGGATTCTCATTAAAGAGATTTATGATCTTCTTTTTAAGGAAGAAACTGAAAGGAAATTTGAGATAGAGCAAAATCGAAAAGTGTATTTTGAACGAAAGTAAAGCTAAAAAATCTTCAAAAAAAGCTTTTTTCACCTTCTTATGTCTTAGTTATTACTTAGTTGTAGCTATTTTTGTAATTGCAGTTTCTATCATTTTAATCTTCGTTGAATATTTTTCCATTAGGTCCGCAAATTTTTCCACATCGATTTCCTTATTTTCTCTTAAAACTTTCAATTCGTTAATAGTTCGTACTATACCTGCTTTTTTGTCTATTAATCTTTCTCGCTTACTATATGGAATTTTTTGTTCTATTTTTTTCTTTTGAAATGATTTGAATCTCTTAATGTTTAAGTCTTTAGGCACAAATTTGGTTAAATAAATCGTGCTTTTTGGAACAAAGGGAGCCAAATTTTCTGGTATGCTAATAATCGGCTCAGGATCTTGAATCCTTTTAATATCCTCGTAACTTAATGGCTCAAGCGTGAATTCTTTAATTGTATCTTTGACAACGGATAGATTTAGCTCTACATTATTTCTCTCTTCGCTCGACAAATCAGAAATACCACTTATCATTTCATTCCAAATTTCTTCTGACTTCAAGAAATAGAAATTAGCTTTTTGCTGCAATTTTCTTACTTTATCTTTATTGATACTCGTAATAGAGGATTCTAAAGACGCTTTAGCTTTAAGTTGGCAAGCTTTACCCATGTCAAAATGAAATTGTGCTCTTAATTGTTGTTTTTTCTTTTCTTCGTGCTTTTTCAGATAAAATAATCTTTTTGATAATGAGCTTAATCCGGCATATAATTTCGAAGCATAATATATATTGTTCGAATTTTCTTCCTTGAGAGCAGCAATACTTTGTGCTAAAATTCGTGCTTCCTCTGAATTCAATTCAAGATTCTCAGATGAGAGGGTTAAACCTATATCATGTTGGTTTATTGATGCCGCACTAAAATAGGCTCCAGTTTTAAAAATCTTACTACACTCAACCATTGCAATAATAGAATCTTCCCATTCCTCTTCCTCTTCAAATTTCTCTGAGATTTGCGCATAGGCTCTTGCCATTACCCACAATGTACGAGCACACTCAAACATTAAATCCCTTATTTGAATCTCTCTGTTATTTTCTAAAGGTTCTAAAAATATTGGTGTAAGATCTAATTCTTTTAAAATCCTAACGTTATCTTCATTTTGATAATTAATATTTAACTTCTTAGTGTATTCTAAAATAAGATTTAGATCGTCTAGATTGAAATTTTCTTCTTCTTTGTCTAATGCTTCTTCAATTTTTTTAATTTTAAAATGAAGATATCGAATTCTTTGCATTACTACATCTGTAAAAAAAGGCATATTCCACACTTACAGTTTTTTGTTTAAATTTCTGTTAATTACAATAATTTAACCATCATTTTAAAACCATTTTAAAAATATGAAAATTATTATACATTAAAAATGTACAATCAAAAAATATTTATCTTTGAATTTGTGAGTGGAGGAGGATACAATCAAGTTGACTTTCCTTTGTCTTTATTTTGCGAAGGTTATGCAATGTTAAGAACAACAATAGAAGATTTCAAAAAATTAGGTTTTCAAATTATTACTTTATTAGATAAAAGAATTAGTCATTTAGCTCGTTATTTAAAAACCGATATGGTAAAGTTTGTTAAACCTGAGGACGATTACTTAAAAATTTATACTAAATGTGTAAAAAAATCAACCTTCTGTTTTATAATTGCCCCAGAATTCTCAAAACACCTCTATAATCTTACTAAAATAGTAAAAAATCTTAACAAGAAAATTCTAAGTATAGATTTAAGCGGTGTTTGGTTGGGAACCTCTAAGCTAGAAACTTATAAATATTTTATAGCTAATAAAGTCAACACTCCAAAATCCTATAAAATCCCTTTAAAAGGAGGAAAAATGGATGTAGACTTCATACTTCAAAAATTTGAACAGTTCGATTGTTCCTTAATAATGAAACCCGAAGATGGTGCAGGATCGGAATTAATATATCACTTTACGACTAAAGAGCAGATTTTACAGTTATTTGAAAGGGCTAAAGCAAATTTTGATATCGCTAGGAGCTATATCGTTCAAGAGTTTATTGACGGTGATGATTTAAGTATTTCTATAATTAACAGAACTACCTCTGAAAAAATTAACACCATGGATCAGATTATTCTGAGTATAAATGCTCAAAATGTACAAAATATAGATTCTAATAAAGATTCTCTCTACTTGGGAGGCTTTACTCCCGTGGAAAATTATAAAGTTTTAAAAAAAAAATTCGAAAAGATTTTAAAATCCATGGACTTAACAAGTTTCCAGGGATATTTTGGAATAGATTTTATAAAAAAAGCAGATAATTCCATCCATTTTATAGAAATTAACCCAAGATTAACTACGTCATATATTGGTATTAGAAACATATTGGATTTTAATCCTCTAGAATTCCTATTTAATCAATATAAATCTAAATTTGAATTAACAAAATTAGAGCCAAATAAGTTTTCACATTTCACTCGATTAGAACTAAAATACTCTGGGAATAAATCGTTCAAACATATAATGAAAACCATTATTCCTAAATTAATGAAATTAGTTCCCGAAATAGTGACTCCTCCTATTGCTTTACAGAGTTCGAATACCAAACATGAATTAATATATTCTTGTTTTATCTCAACGAAAGCAAAGAATTCAATGTCATCGAACCGAAGAATCTCTCAAATAATGGAAATTCTTAATAGATTTGATTTCGTTGTAATCAAATAGATATTAACAGAACAATTGAGAACCCTCCATAGTGAACCAATAGCGAAACTATTAAAGACTTTTCAATTTTTAATTTTTTATTTACGCTCAAATTGTAAGTTAATAACCACAGAGACCAAACTTGAAATAAAATCAGAAGCACATTAT
>Ga0209991_10000335_pt1 | contig 21018 bp, 17 predicted proteins | sample ChitaG_FD_183167 | JGI IMG/M metagenome (GOLD analysis project Ga0209991, IMG submission 183167) | Deep subsurface microbial communities from South Pacific Ocean to uncover new lineages of life (NeLLi) - Chile_00310 metaG (SPAdes)... | ecosystem: Environmental > Aquatic > Marine > Oceanic >... | reverse complement strand
TGGCTTTTCACTATCCTTTACAATCGGTGTCTGGACCAGTTGAGGAAAAGACGCCGCTTTTTTAAGTTTTTTAAAAAAATGGAGAAAGAACCTGCTCAATTGAGTGGCAACCGAACTTCGAACCAATCGGAAAATAAGCCGCTCGTCCGGAGTCTTTTAAAAAGATTGAGTCCAAAAGAGAGGACTACGCTTTATCTCTGGGCTGTTGAAGGCTACACGAGTGGGGAGATTGCATCTGTTCTGAAGTGCTCTCCGAGCACGGCAAGAGTTCATATATTTAAGGCCAGAAAAAAAGTCAAAAATGTTTTGGAGAAAAAGAATGTTTAAATGTAAGATTATTGACTTTTTCTTTTTCATTTTTCCTTTAAAAAGATGGCGGGATTTTCTGATTCGCCATCATGTAGAGAAATGTTCTGGTTGTCAGGAAAAGCTGGCTGGTGTTGAAGATGTAAAGTCGTTCTTGTTTCAGGAAAGTGATGTTGGGGATATGGTTGAAATATGGCCAGTGGTGAAAGAAGAGCTTGAAGAGAAAAAAAGCAGAGAGCAGAGAGCAGTCAAGCCCCGGTTAAGATGGGCAGTTGGATTAGCCAGCCTTTTTGTGGCTGCTGTCGTTGTGGTTGGGCTCTATTTTACCTTTAGCCCAAAAAAAGGACCTTCAATGGGAGATCTGCAGGAGAGGTTTCAAATCAATTATATAAACATTGAAAACAAACCGGCCAAGACATATATCTATCACCCAAGTGATTCAAATATGATTATTGTCTGGGCTGAAAAAAATATTTAAAGGAGGATTTTTATGTTTAAGAAAAAATTAGTTTTGTTTATTGTTTTCTTAATGGGATTTTCACTTATCTCCCTTCATGCTTCGGTTGCTCTGGATATAAAGTTGAGATTATTTGAAGGCATAAGAGAGGGCATGGCAGAGCCGCCCAGGTTCGTGACTTCTTCTTTTTTACATCCCACAATCACGGCCAACATTCAAACCGAATTTGAATTAGAAAAAGAAAAAAAACAGATCCAGAGAGTCTTTAATTTGAAGGATGTGAATTTGCTGACAGAAGCAGATTTGAAATTAGGTGCTAAGGAAGGCTCTGTGGGACATTTTTTTCGTTTAAACGGAAATGAATATGAAATTCGCATAAGGCTAATGAAGTGGAAAGAATCAGGTCAGTTCTTAGTCCTTGTAAATGAAATCAACGATGAAAAAAAGGAGAATATACTGGTTACGGAATTTACCCTTGTGGGAGGAAACATAGCGGTTTTTGGATTTGAAGATAAGAAGGGAAAGCCTTATTTTCTCTCTTTTCACGTTACAGGGCCAGAGGGTAAAGTCCTGCCTCCGCCACCACCTCCACCGCCAGCGTCTGCAAAAGATAAAGCTATACCGCCTGCTCCACCACAACCACTGATGCCTCCTCCGCCACCACCTCCTTCTGAAAAGCAAATCACAGAGTTTGCCAAAGGTGCTGTAAGGGCAATCGGGGAAGTGAAACCACCCCGTCAAATAAAGATGGTGAAGCCAATTTATCCAAAAATAGCGAGACAGGCACGAGTTAAAGGTACTGTTATTCTGAGTGTCAGGATCGATGAAGAGGGAAGGGTAGAGGATGTAATGGTCTTAAGGTCTATTCCTTTATTGAGTCAGGCGGCAGTTGATGCTGTGAGACAGTGGAAATACGAACCCTTTATTATTGAGGGGAAACCCTGTCATATTGTCTTTACGGTAACAGTTCAATTTAACCTTAAATAGGATTTAATGAATCAAACCCATTGATCGTGTCATAACGAGTCCATTGTGACGCGGCAATCTCGACCTGTTATTTGTGTCGGGGCTTGATTTATCAAACCCCTTAATTGTCATTGCGAACGTAGTGCGGCAATATTGTCATTGCGAGGAACGTAGTGACGAAGCAACCTCACTATTGTTATTGTAATAGGGGTTTGATTTATCAAATCCACAATTTGGAAATAGATAATTTATACAAGATGAAGACTCATTTGAGAATTTTTTATTCTGGGAGGGAAGAGGGGACTCCTGTCTTGGAATAATCTAATTCTGAACCTAAAAGACTGTGGGGGATAAGAAAGACAACAAGGAGCAGTATCGAGGCACCTAAAATCCACCATCGGGCTGGTTTCCCTTTCCGTCCGGCAATTACAGCGGCGATCCACACTATTACAGCGATGAGTATTTTGTTGTCAGTCAGGTCACCGCCAAGAGGGAATCCAGTCCAAAGCTCTCCGAAAGCAAATTTTTGAACCAGTGGACCGAAAATAAAGCCGCCAACTAGTAAGAGACCAGTTGTCCAGAGAGCTAAGTTACGCGGGTTGCCTTTTGGATCAAGCGCTTCAATGCCAGCTCTTGTAGAAAACAGCATGGCTAAAAAAATGACGATTATATGAGGCCATAGAATTGCTGCAGGCACTTCCCCTTTAAAACGGATAATCACAGGATTCTCTCCGGATAATGAAATTTCATTCTCTCTGTAAGACAATATCACTTTGTATTCCAGTTTCCCGGCAGGCGGTTGATGGGGGAGGCTGGCTGCCAGTAAATCTTTTTTTCTGGTTAAGGGGATCTTGACCCAGGAATCTTCTGTTTTATACCTCCGGTAAGTTAGGTATCCTGTTATTTCCTCATTTGGCACTTTAATCCCGACTTCATAATCGTGTGTGTTTTCTTGAGACCGCTCTAACTTGAAGGATATTTCAGTGCCATTGAGCGGGACCTTCCCCTGGAGAGGATTAGTCGGTCCGGTAATCCTCTGGAAGATAGCAGTCGAAGCTGTTATAAGAAAAGCAATAATCCAGAATGCTGTTTTTTTCACTTCTATCTCCTGTGTCTATGATGTTGATAGTTGAACAATGAATTATACAATTTTATACAATATATGTCTTCCTTGAAAACAAAAATATTAAATTACCCCGATTGGAAAACTGGATTTTGTATAAACGGTTTTCTATTGACTATAATTTGGTTTTAATTGTGCTGCAGAATAGAGAATGAAGCTCTGGAAGAATGCTGTAACATGGATAATACGGAGAAGCGGTGAGTCGTAAAATGGTCCTTTTTTCTTCTGAAAAATTCTACATAAAAAATCAATCTATTTTTTTGCAAAAAGGAAAAATTTTATGTAAAATATTAAATTGTAAAGAGGAGGCTACTATGAAAAATAAAACATTCATGAAGGTTTTCTTATTGTTTATTATGATTGTGGCTGTAAGCCTTATTGGTTTCTCAAAAAAGGAAGCATTCGAGAGCAGCTGGGCTGCTTCTTCATTGAAGATTGACGGAATAAGCCAGGAATGGAGCGCCGATTCAATTGGTTTTGAGAAAAAAGTTAAGGTTGATTATGCATTTATGAATAATGACGAAAGTCTATATGTTCTTTTTGTCTTTAAAGACCGGAAATATCTAAGCACGATTAGATTTACAGGTTTTACGATCTGGCTCAACACAGAAGGTAAAAAGAAAAAAATATACGGCATTAAGTTCAGAGAAAGAAAAGTATCAGCCGATGAGCTCATTGCTGCTATTGAAAAAAAAGAGGGCCCCAGATCAGAGGCAGATAAACAACAGATAAAAGTAAATCCTTTTTATTTCATTTATCAAGGTGAAGTTATAGATAAAAAAGGAAAGATTCTTATTGAATCCTCTTTTGCTGGTGGAAAAAATGTTCCCGGATTTAGATCAAAACCCCAGAAGGAAGGGATTGTCCATGAGTTTAAAGTTCCCCTCAAGGTCTTAGAGCAATTGTCTGCCGATCAAGTACTGGAACCCGGGAAGACTTTAAAAGTAGGTTTTGAATGGGGAGGACTGACAAAAGAATTAAGAGATGCGAGGTCAAAACAGCAAGCAGCTTCAGGTGTTAAAGCAAGTGGTAGGGCAGCAGATGTTGCTATAACAGAAGATGTGAGGGATGGAAGTAAAAGAGCACTTACATCAATGGCAGCAATGAGAAGAGGAGCTAAAAAACATTCATTCTGGGTGGATGTAAAGCTAGCTCAAAAATAATTTCCCTGAATTATTCATAAAAACTGCCGGCACATTTAAGTATACATTTATAATAATCTATGAGTTATATTAATTTTAGAAGCTTTACTTTTATTTAGTCCCTTTTTCCCTTAAACTAATTCCGTAGTTAAAAAAGTAATATATTCAGGGAAATTAAGTATTATGAAGTAAGGCGCGATATGTAGCTGGATTTAATCAGGGAGGAGTAAAATGAAGATAGCTTTTATCGAACCTTTTAGCCGGGCATGGAACCGGATGAAAATAGCTCTTTTTAAACCTTTTGATCTGCACAAGTGGTTTGTTATTGGGTTTAATGTTTTCCTGGTCGGATTAACAGAAGGGCCTCGAGGATCAGGAGGCTCAGGCTGGCGCAGAGAACATGTAAGCTTTCGTGAATTCCTGGACAGCCCAAGCAGGGTGTGGGAGTGGTTAATGAATCATCCTGGATGGTTCATTGGCATTGTATTTATCGTTATGTTTGTAATAACTCTTGGTATCATTATTACCTGGCTGAGCTCAAGGGGCACATTTATGTTTATGGATAATGTTGTTCATGATAGAGCTGAAGTCGTCAAACCATGGAAACAGTACAAGAAGGAAGGAAACTCACTGTTTGTATGGCGTCTGATTTTTGGATTGATCTGCTTTACGCTTTTTGTCATGTTTATAGTGTTTTTCTTTATTACAGCATCTCATCTCTATGAAGACAGTTACTATAACCGGGTTCCTGTTGCTTTTATAGTGTGGATGGTTTTGGTCTTTCTATTTATGATTATAGTCACAGGATATATTTCTATGTTTTTGAAGGGCTTTGTGGCTCCTATAATGTACAAGAACAACATCAGAACGACCAAAGCATGGAGTCGTTTCCTGTCGATTTTTAAGCAGCACCCCTTTCATTTTATCTTCTACGGAATACTCGTGTTTGTCCTGGGTTTTCTGGCTGTGATCTCTCTTATTATTGCCGGAATATTAACCTGCTGCATAGGCCTTTTGCTGTTGATTATCCCTTATATCGGAACAGTTGTTACATTGCCCGTCTGGTACACTTTTAGAGCCTTTAGCCTGGAGTTCCTGACTCAATTTGGCCCCGATTTTGACGTTTTTCCACCATCTGAAGCTTTATCAAAAGGAGCCCCAAAGTAACTGGAACAGAGTGATAAAGAATTAAGAATATTGCCTTTTCTCCTATTAAATCCTCATTTTGCTTTAGCATACGTATCCGTAATTAGGCGATCTTAAGCAAATTTGGTGACAAAATGGTGACAAAAGGATTAGTCTATATTTTAATTTGACACTACACTCATTTGACATCACACATTTCCTCTGATATAAAACTTTTAACTGGAAATAAGGGATTATTTTGTCAGAAAAGAGCAAAAAAAAAGATATTATTCAGACTAAAACACTCAAGCCAAAAAAATCTAAAGTAAATCTAAAAAGCATAGATAACTATAAAATTCTCGAGGTTATCGGCAAAGGTGGGATGGGGACTGTTTATCTGGCTCAACAGGAAAAACCGATCCGCCGAAAAGTCGCCTTAAAAGTGATTAAGCCTGGCATGGACAGCAAAGAGATTGTTGCTCGTTTTGAATCAGAACAGCAAGCCCTGGCTTTGATGAATCATCCAAGTATTGCACAAGTTTATGATTCAGGAACAACAGAACAGGGATATCCTTATTTTGTTATGGAATATGTCCCCGGAGTACCCATCACTGAATACTGTGATAAAAACAAGATGACAACAGATAAGAGGCTTAAACTTTTTGAAAAAGTATGCGACGCTCTGCAGCATGCTCATTTTAAGGGAATAGTACACCGTGACATCAAACCGTCAAATGTTCTTGTGACATTTCAAGATGATAAACATATCCCAAAAATCATTGATTTTGGTATTGCGAAAGCGTTAACAGGCCAGGGATTAACAGAAAAGACATTACACACTGTCCACGGAGTAGCAATGGGCACTCCAGTTTACATGAGTCCGGAACAGGCAGAACTGACAGGATATGATATAGACACCCGTACTGATGTATATTCCCTTGGGGTACTGCTTTATGAGTTATTAGTTGGTGTTACTCCATTTGAAGAGAAAGAGCTTGAGAAGGCTGGTTTAATGGAGATATTGAGAATAATCCGGGAGGAGGAGCCTCCCAGGCCAAGCACCCGTTTTAGCTCTCTTGGAGACACTTCTACAGATGTTGCAAAAAAACGTAATACCAATGAACTCGGGATAGCAAAACAGTTAGCAGGTGATCTGGATTGGATTGTGATGAAATCTATAGAAAAGGACCGGACGAGAAGATACAGTTCAACTGCCGAGTTAGCGAGTGATATTAAGAGATATTTGAATCAAGAGCCTATAATTGCTCGTCCTCCAAGCGTGGCATATAAGATTTCAAAATATATGCGAAGATACAAAGCTGCTTCATTTGCAATTATTTCCATAATACTTTTAGTCATTATTTTCTCCTTATGGAACATGATAGAAAGGCATAAAGCAGTAAAGTCATCAAAAGCAGCTAACAATAATTTTGCTATCGCATTAAAAGAAAAAGCAAAGGTACATGCAGAACAAAATCAGTGGCAATTAGTCAAGCTTTATGCAGTAAATTCATTGCTCTATCAATTAAAAGCTAAAAAATATTTATCAATGGGTGATATCACATTACCTGTTGAATATCAAGATTGGAATATCAAATATAGTTTTTCCAAAGCTAGCATTGGTTCCTTGGTTTTAAGCCCTGACCAAAAACAATTAGCAACAGTAGGAAAGATTGAAGACCCAAACAATCCTGCTGACCAGGTAAAGATCTGGGAAATATCCAGTAGTAAATTGATTTCCACTTTAAAGGGGCATATTGGTCAAGTGGTCACTATGGATTTCAGCCCTGATGGAAGGTTTCTTGCAACAGGGGGCAGGGATAAGACAGTAAAGATTTGGGAAGTATTCAGCGGCAAAGTGATTACCACTTTGAAGGGACATATTGGTCATGTTTCTGTTCTGGATTTCAGTCCTGATGGAAAGCTCCTGGCTTCAGGAAGTTCTGACAGAACAGTAAAGATCTGGGAATTATCCAGTGGAAAAGTGATTTCCACTTTAATGGGAAATATTGGCCATGTTTCTGATCTGGATTTCAGTCCTGATGGAAAGCTTCTTGCTACAGAGGGTGGGGATAGGACAGTAAAAATATGGGAATTATCCAGTGACAAATTGATTTCTACTTTAAAGGGATATATTGGTGGATTCAGCCCTGATGGAAAACTTCTGGCTACAGGGGGTAGGGACGAGACAGTAAAGATCTGGGAATTATCCAGTGGCAAATTGATTTCCACTTTAATGGGAAATATTGGTGGGTTCAGTCCTGATGGAAAACTTCTGGCTACAAGGAGTGCTGACAAAGTAATAAAAGTCTGGGATGTATCCAGTTGGAAGGAGTTTGTCATTCTAAGGGGACACAGGGATTATATATACTCAGTATGTTTCAGCCCTGACGGAAAACTTTTAGCTTCAGGGAGTAGAGATAGGACTATTAAGATCTGGGAATTATCCAGCGGAAAAGAAATTGCCACATTAATTGGGTATGAGTGGCCAATGAATCCAATGAATTTCAGCGCGGATGGGAGATGCCTATTTTCAGAGAGCCGGGAAAAAATGGAGATCTGGGAGGTATCCAGCTCAAATAAGATTATTACTTATAAGACAGATCTTATTTCATTATCTGAGATGAAATTCTTTCCTGACAGAAGAATTCTGGCTGTAGGGAGAGGAACGGATAAAACCTGGAAAGTCTGGGAGTCATCCAGCGGAAAAGAGATTATCAGTTTGAGTAGACATGATTATTTCATAAGATCAGTCAATCTCAGTCCTGATGGAAAATACCTGGCTACTCAAGGTACTCCTTATGCAGATTCTCTTTATAGAGATTCTAGCGTGAAGATCTGGGAATTATCCAGCGGAAAAGAAATAATCACTTTTAAGGGGTATTTATATAGGTTCAGCCCTGATGGAAAACTTCTGGCTATAGGGGGTAGGGATAAGACAGTAAAGGTCTGGGAATTATCCAGTGGCAAAGTGATTTCCACTTTAACGGGATATATTGGTGGATTCAGCCCTGATGGAAAACTTCTGGCTATAGGGGGTAGGGATAAGACAGTAAAGGTCTGGGAATTATCCAGTGGCAAAGTGATTTCTACTTTAAAAGGAATAATGTTTTCCTCTTTGACTGACTCTTATGATGTTTTTAGTCCTGATGGAAAATTCCTGATTACAGGGGGTGGCGAAAAAACAATAAAAGTGTGGGATGTCTCTACTTGGAAAGAGACCGCCACTCTAAAAGGACACAAAGATGTTATATTATGGGTAAATTTCAGTCCTGATGGAAGACACCTGGCGTCGGGGGACTTTGATGGAACAATAAAGATATGGGAAATATCCAGCAGCAAAGCAGTAGCGACTTTAAAGGGACACAAAGAATTTGCAGTAATCTTTAGTCATGATGGAAAATTCCTGGCCACAAGGAATGAGGATGATACTGTAAAGATTTTGGATGTATCGGGTGGCAAAAAGATTTCCACCTTAACAGGATATCCCTTAATAAAGTATAGATATCCTCCTGGGTTTGGATTTAGTCCTGATGGAAAGCTTATGACTTCAGCAAGTGAGGACGGGACGATTAAGATCTGGGAAGTATTCAGTGGAATTGAAATTATCGGTTTGAGCGGACATAAAGATAAAATTTCTGCATTGAGTTTTAGCCCTGATGGAAGACTCCTAATATCAGGAAGCTCGGATGGGACTATTAAAATCTGGGAGCTTGATTACTTTTTAAATTATCTCTGGTGTACATTAGACTATCCATATCAGGAAAAAGATATTAGAGAGCTAATAAATAAAGTTGAAAAACAAACTGGATTTACATTAGATGTTTTAACTCCAATCCCTCTTAAGAGTGTGATTTTAGGTCAGGATTAATCAAATGCCGCGGGGAGACGTCTGTTTGTCCTTATAATAGCTCCACCTCACCCCACCTCAAAATTAAAGCATGTGAATTGACAGCATAGCCTCGGGATTCTATACTGGGGAGGGGTTAATCAGGTGCAGAGGGACGAGAAATGAAAACAAGAATTTTGTCTATTACTACCATCACATTCTCACTCCTCATTCTCTTCAATGCTTGTGTAGAACAAAAGGCCCATGGGAAAAGAATAATTGAGGAAGCGGATGGAGTCACAGTTGTGAAGAATCCTTTAGAGCCGTTGAATCCTGAAATGCAAATTATATTCGAGGAAGACCTCACGATTGGAGTAGAAGATGGAGACGAAAACTACATGTTCGGAGATTTAGTTTTCGTGAATACGGATGATGAAGGAAATATTTATGTGACAGTTTGGGATAGAAAAACAGTTAGAAAGTATGACTCTAACGGTAATTTTCTCCAATCGATCGGTCGACTAGGACAAGGTCCAGGAGAGTTTCAAGATATTAGTGAGGCTAGGTTTGATATTGAAGGAAATATCTATCTCAATGATATCAAAATTCAAAGAATTTCTTATCTAACTAAAGAAGGTAATTACTTAAAAGGGATAAGAATCCCCAATATTTTTGATAGAGTGGTTATAAATTCGAGGGGATTTTATATAGCTATGTCTGTGGATAATGTTGAGGTAGGACAAGGTAAAAAGTGGGACTATATTTATGGTTTATTTGATGAAAATTTCAATCTCATTGAAGAGTTTTTAAGGTTACCCCAAGAGGTAAATGCTAAATCGAAAAAATATGATATTGCTCAGGTTTTTGCTGATTCACTAAGTGACAGGGCGTTTCAGCCATACGTGAATTATGTCCTGGATAAAAATGACTTGATATATTTTGGATACCCTGAGAATTATGAGATTAAAGTGTATTCATCTGCAGGAAAGCTCATGAAAATAATCCAACGTGATTTTGAGCCTGTAGAAATAAGTGAAAGGCATAAAGAATATTTTGAGCATAATCAGAGCGAGCTGTTTGGGGCTAAAATACCAGCGAGAGAAATAAAGAAAGTTTTTGAGTTAGTAGGATATCCAAAATATAAACCTGCATATGAGCGATTTACTTTAATGGAAAATGGCTGGATTTTTGTAGTAGTTGATTCTGTAAGAGACGAGTCTAAGTTAGTTGATATTTTTAGTAAGGATGGAGAATACCTGGCTCAGTTTGAGACGGATATTTCAACTGATTGGCTATCCTTTAATAATGGAAAAGCCTATGCAGTGGCAACGATAGATGATTATAAGTTCATTAAGCGATACAATTTTAAAATCTTAGGATATAAAGACAACTAATGTGACGGTTCAGCGAAATTCAGCCAACTCATGGATACCGGAGAAGGAGGATGCCCGCAAGAGGCTTGCCGGATTGAAGGGGTGAGCGAGGGGTCTCGAACCCCCAACCTCTGGATCCACAGTCCAGTGCTCTAACCAGTTGAGCTACGCTCACCATAAAAAAGGGGAGTCAGATTTTCGCATCAATCAGGGTTAATGTCAATAATTAAAGGGTCGCTCCTTTTTATTATTGGCGTTCGATTAGATCAAGGACATCGGCTGCGTCACGCCATCTTTCCTTGACCTTTACCCATAAATCAAGATAGATGCGAGCGTCCAGAATTTTCACCAGCTCAAGGCGGGCTTGGGTGCCAATTTTCTTTATCATGCGTCCCTGTTTGCCAATGATAATTCTCCTGTGAGTTTCTTTCTCGACAAAGATATGGGCATTAATGTATTTCTTTTGCTTTTTCTTTGCTGAGTCTGCATTTGGAGGAGAATCTTCTGGAATGTCTTCTATTGTATCAATGTAAACAGCCGTCGAAAAAGGAAGCTCTTGCTTTACATGGCTGAGGAGTTTTTCCCGGATAATCTCTGATAAAAGAAATCTCTGGGATTGATCTGATATTTCATCATCCGAGTATATCTTTTCAGCTTCAGGTAGATTCTCATATATTATATCCTCGAGGACATTTACGTTAGTTCCTTTTAGAGCTGAGATGGGAATGATTTCTTTAAAACTCAGAAGGTCTTTATATTGGTCAATGATAAGAAGGATTTTATCCTTTTTTATGATATCCACTTTATTGATCAGTAAGATAATTGGAGTTGAAATATCTTTTAATATATCAATGACAAACTGGTCTCCATGCCCGTACTTCTCTGTGGCGTCTATGAGTAGATTGACGAGGTCAGATGTTTCAAGAGAAGAGTAGACAAAGTTCATCATTCTCTTATTTAGTTTATGTAGTGGTTTATGAATGCCCGGGTTGTCCACAAAGATGATCTGTCCTTTTTCTGTGGTTTTTATTCCCAGGATGCTGGTTCGTGTTGTCTGGGGTTTATCAGAGGTAATTGCTATTTTTTGCCCCAGCATATTGTTGAGGAGGGTGGATTTTCCAACGTTTGGCCGTCCGATTAAAGCCGCATAACCAACTTTCATTTATTTTCTTATTCTTAGTTTTTTTATCCTTTTCTGGTCTACTTCGAGAATCTTAATAGATAACCCTTTAATCTGGAAGTGTTCTCCTTGTTTGGGCAGTCTGCCAAGATGATGCGTGAGTAATCCGCCAACCGTGAGATAATTTTCTTCAGCCAATTCTAAATCAAAAAGCTTTTCGATTTCTTCAACTTCTGTTTCTCCTGATACAACATAATCAAAAGGACCTTTTTCTGTAATCTGGGCTTCTTCCATGTCGTATTCATCCTGGATCTCTCCGACAATCTCTTCTACAAGGTCTTCCATGGTGACCAGGCCTGACATGCCTCCGTGCTCATCAACTACAATAGCAAGCTTTTGTTTTCTTTTCTGGAGTTCCTTGAGGAGCTCTGCCACTTTCATGGATTCAGGAACGAAGTAAACCGGTCGAATGAGAGGTTCGATAGAATCATTCTTGAGTTTATCGCTTGCATACTCGAGCAGGTCCTTGGCAATCACGATTCCTTCAACATTGTCTATCCTATCTTTGTAGACGGGCACGCGGGAGTGTTTCTCTTTTATAACCAGATCTCTGAGTTTTTTTATGGTTGAATCCTTATTGATACAGGCAATATCTACCCTGGGAGTCATGATTTCACGGACGATTGTATCGCCAAATTCAACTACGCTTTTCAGGAGCACACCTTCTTCTTTTTCAATAATGCCTTCTTCTTTGGCTTCTTCGATAAAAGTCTGGATCTCTTCATCCGAAGCTTCGCGTATTTCATCCTCCTCCTCATATGAAGCTTTGATCCTGGCTATAAGCAGCAGGGGGTAAGCAAAAGTATAGGGGAGCCTATAGGAAGGGAGAAAAAGACCAAGGATTTTCTTTTTGCCAATTGCATTTAGAAGTCGGGGCAGGATATCAAAAAGGATGAAGTAGCAAGCCAGAGAGATCAGAAACAACGAGAGTGGCGAAAATCTCAGATTGGGAAAGATTATATAAAGGTAAATCAGAAAAGCGAGGAGAAAAATTATCCTCATAAATCCAACTGCTATTTTGATCTCATCATAGATATCGAGAATTTTTAGGCGGTAACTTTTCTCTTTGTCTTCAAGAAGGCGGGATAGAGAAATTTTTGAAAAAGAAGCTAATGATATGTGAAAAAGGGAAAATAGAAATGCAGCCAGGAAACTTAAAAAGAATCCAACCCATTTTAAATATTCTATTTCCATATCAGTTTTCTAATACTAATGTAAACGTATTAATTTCTGTATTTTGTCTTCTTCTTCTTCGATTCCAGCGGAATGGTCAAATCCGATGAGATGAAGAAAGCCGTGAATTGTCAGGAGCTCCAGTTCTTTTTCCAGGCCGTGTTCTTGTGAGAAACACTGCTTGAAGGCTTGGGGAACAGATATAACGATGTCGCCAAGGTAGTATTTCCCATTTACACTTTTTTCCCCAAGAGGAAAGCTTAGGACATCGGTTGGAGCGTTTTTTTTCAGGAACTTGAGATTTAGTCGTTTAATGGTTTTTGTATCTACAAAAACTAAAGCTACTTCCGGATCTTTTAGTTTGTAGTGTTTGACTAATTTTGTCAACAAATCCTTAAATCTTTTTGGATTGAGCCAGTATTTATGCTGTTGGTTTATGATTTCTATCATCAGGTTTATTCTTTTTTTCAGTCTTTTTCTTTTGTTTCATTTCAAAGTCAAAACCAGGATATTCAACTCGGGGAAGATAGATTGTATCAAGAGTGGTAAGAAAGGAAGAGGCGGTTGCTCTTAACTCCTTGAGGGAAAAATCACAGTCATCGAGCTGCCCGTCTTCTAAGTAACTATTGAAGATTTCAGTTATTACTCTTTTCAGGTTTGTGCGAGAGGGTGATTTAAGACTTCGAGATGCAGCTTCCACTGAGTCAGAGAGCAAGATAAGAGCAGCTTCCCTGGTTTTGGGTTTTGGTCCTGCGTATCGGTAGCTTTCTTCGCCTATTTTTTGCATTTCGAGGTCATATTTTTCCTTTGCTTTCTGGAAAAAATATCTCACCAGGGAAGTTCCATGATGTTGTTCGATGATTTCTCTTATTATTTTTGGAAGCTTTAATTTTTTTGCAAGCTCCACTCCTTCCTTGACATGATTAACAATAACAAGAGTACTCATACTCGGCTTGAGGTCTTTGTGCATGTCTGGATTTTGGACTTGATTCTCGATGAAATATTCCGGTCTTTTAATTTTTCCTATGTCATGGTAAAGAGCACAGGCTTTGACCAGCATTGGGTCGAGGTTTATTTCTTCGGCGGCTTCTTCAGCCAGGGTTGCAACAATAAGGGAATGATGGTACGAACCGGGGGCTTCTATAGCCATCTTCCTGAAAATAGGGAGGTCCGAGTTTGTAAGCTCCAGGAGCTTGGATTGAGTGAGAAATCCAAAAGTGTTTTCAAAGACCGGGAGAAAAAGAAAGGCTAAGGAGGCGCTTAGGATTCCTCCTGCAAGCCCCATGAATAGTTCGCTTGTGAAGATATCTAAGGAGCCGAATTTTTCTTGAATAAGATGAATAGTGATGATAACAAAAACATTTATAGGCGCAACCAGAAAAATCCCTGCACGGAAGATTGAGGTTCTCTTTTGTCTTCCGTAATACCTTATTCCATAGATTGCTGAAAGGCCTCCTATAAAGCAAAAAATCATAAGGTAGAAGTTTGCTTCGAAGAGATAGCCTACAAGCAAACTGTTAATAACTGTATAGATCAAGGCGAGCTGGGGTCCTGTGAGAAAGGCAAAGAGAAGAACACCGAATAGAAAGGGAAAGGCATACTTGTAACTTTCGACATTATTCAACAGGGGAAAATTGGAATTTTCGCTAAAAATATTCGCCAGGAAAATAGAGAGTTTGTAGAAGAGAAGACTGAGGATTAAAGTAATGCCCATCATGAGTAGATTTTTTAGAGCCATCTTGAATTTCAGGAGCGATTTCAGGTAATACCAGATTGTGAGGAAAATAAGGCCATAGAGAAGGAATGTCCCTGTAAAGTTAATGAGCCAGCTCGGTTTAGCTTGGAGGTTCTGGTTTATGAGTTTGACTTCTTCGACAGTTTCATTATCGATCTCATCCCCTTTCCTGAGTATCACTTTCCCTTTTTTTATTGTGTAAAAGACAGTTTCAATGCTTTGTCGTGCTTGTTCCTTTTGTAATTTGGCTTCTATTGGATTGTATGTAATATTATCGGACAGGAAGAGGTTGGATAGTATGGTCAGCAGTGATTTCTCGTTTGGCGTAAGTTCCAGCTCGTTTATTTCTTCGGCAATTTTTTCCTTGCTCTCTTTTATATCCAGGATTTCCTCGATTTTTACGGTCCTTTCGCTTAACTCGCCTTCAAGTAGAGTAAAACCTCTTTCCTGTTCTTGTCGGAAGAACAGGTTTTTTGATGTAAAGATTCCCTGAGCCAATGTTTTTCCGATGAGGCTGATCAGGCTTTCTTCTATATTTGCGGGAAATTTGCCTCTTATCAGAGACCTTAAGTCTTTATTAGGAATTTCACGGCCGTATTTCTTCAGAAAGTCATTTTGGAATTCCTCTGTTCTTTTTGATGTTACGGGCTGCTCGAGGAAACTCCGTCCTGAATTGAAAAATTCACGAATTTGCTCCTCAGTATTCAAAAAAACATTCTGGTCGAGTGTGTAGACAGGCAGAACCGCTTCGGCTGCTTCCTTTTTTCTTTGTTCAGTTGTTTCTTCATCTTCTATAGTCAAGTTCTCTGGGGCGATGATATCCAAGGTAACAATTTCTCCTTCAATGAGGTCGGGCAGAGATTTTGTGGGGAGATACGAAATAAACCAGGCGATAATTGCCACAAAAATGAAAAGATATATAAAAGGATTCTGAATCAGTTTCTGCCAGAAATTTAACTTTTTCTCTTTCTTAGAGGGAGGAGTGCTGTTCTTTTGTTTTTTTGAACTAGGCTTAGAGCTTGTGAAAAACTTAAGGTTTTTAAAGGATATTGAGTTCATTTTTCGGCTTTTACTTTATTCGAGATTTAGCCTCGGCTTTCTGGTAGGCTTTTATGATTTTTTGAACCAGCGGATGTCTGACAACATCTTTCTCTGTGAAATGGACAAATGCTATCCCGTTTATTGAGGAGAGAATTTTCATGGAGTGCAGAGCACCAGACTTTTTGGGTTGAGGCAGGTCTATTTGAGTGATGTCGGCTGTGACCACCATTTTGGTATCAAATCCAGAACGAGTTAACATCATCTTCATTTGTTCTTTTGTGGTGTTTTGGGCTTCGTCGAGGATGATAAAGGAGCCGTTAAGAGTTCTTCCTCTCATATAAGCCAGAGGAGCAATTTCTATAATACCTCTTTCAATCAATCTGTTAGCCTGCTCTGTCTGGACTAGGTCAAAAAGAGCATCGTAAAGAGGTCGTAGATAAGGATTAATTTTTTGTTGCATGTCACCGGGCAAAAATCCCAATTTTTCGCCTGCTTCTACAGCAGGCCGTGTGAGGATGATGCGGTTAACAGCTTTATTCTGGAGGAAGGAGAGAGCCATAGCCATAGCCAGATAAGTTTTTCCTGTTCCTGCAGGTCCTATCCCGAAGACAAGGTCATGAGTTTTAATAGTTTGAATAAATTCCTGCTGATTAAGGCTTTTGGGAGTGACAGATTTACGTGAGAAGTTGAGAGGTTCTGCCAGAGAGATGTCCTCCAGGTGTGGGGTGCGGCCCTCTTCAAAAAGGTCAAGCGCGATATGAAAATCTTCTTCTTTGAGAGAATGTCCCTTCTCCTCAAACTCTTGCATTTTATTAAAGTAGGATTTTGCGAATTCAACTTTTTCCGGAACTCCATCTATAAACAAGCTTTCACCTCGTACAGAGAGGGAGATGCCCAGTCTTTTTTCGAGTTTTTTTAGATTTTTATCCAGAACTCCAGAAAAAGAGTTTTTCCTGAAAAAGGGGTGTTCGATTTTCTCCATATTAGTTATTTAGATAGTAGGGAAGGAATATTCTCTCATGTTTTAGGTAAATTAAAACATCAAAGGACTGAATTTGTCAAGTTAGAAGATGTCAACAGATGTTCATTGTTAATAAAATAGGGACATTAATAAAATAGGGACATTAATAAAATAGGGACCGTCCCCATTTTATAGTCACCATTTTTTAATCAGTTGAAGTTTTAGAAGTTTGACCCTATTGGTTACTTGAAAAAATGAGTGTGCTGTTGTATATATCTAATTTAAATCAAGCCCGGGTTTGAGATGGGTCTTTTATATAAATAAGGAGAATAAAATGGAAAAAGAGTTTACAGACATATCAATTCCCGCTTCTCTGTATAAAAAAATAGAGGAAAAGATAAAAGGCTCAGAAATTGAATCTGTTTCGAGCTATATTACAAAAGTTTTAAGAGAAAGGCTGTCAAAGGAAGAAGCAGGTCAGGAAGAGCTAAGTAAAGAAGATGAAGAAAAAGTAAAGGAAAGACTGAGAGCACTGGGGTATATTGATTGAGATTCTTTTCCTTTCTTATTACTAATTACTAAAAGGTTTAGATTTTTTGCAACAAATAGGAGAGAAAGATGATTCAGCCTCATGGCGGAAAACTTGTTAATCGAGTTCTTCAAGGAGAGGAGAAAGAAAAAGCTTTGGAAAAAGCTCAGCTTTTACCCTCTCTAAAACTAAATTTTGAACTTGTTAGTGATGTGGAAAACATAACCTCTGGTGTCTTCAGCCCCCTGGAAGGCTTTATGACACAGAGGGATTACCAGACTGTTTTAAGCCATATGAGGCTTCCCTCCGACCTTCCCTGGCCCATTCCTATTATCCTGGATTCGGAAAGGGGAGAGGCAGATAAATTAAATATCGGTCAGGAAGTTATGCTTATAAATGAGAGCGACCAGCCGGTAGCAGTACTCTATCTTGAAGAGAAATATGAATATGACAAAAATGAGCTGGCAGAAAAGGTCTTCCAGACTACAGACACTGCACACCCAGGTGTGGCTAAGATTAATAACATGAAAGACGTTCTCCTTGCCGGGAAGATCGATCTTATCCAGGAATCTCCAACACTTTTTTTTAAATATAAGCTTAAGCCAAGAGAGACAAGGGTTCTTTTCAAGGAGAAAGGCTGGAGGACAGTTGTTGGTTTTCAAACGAGAAATACTCCTCATATCGGGCATGAATATGTCCAGAAAACAGCCCTAACCTTTACCGATGGAATCTTTGTTAACCCTGTCATAGGCCGCAAGAAAAAAGGAGATTTTAAGGATGAGGTAATTCTTGCCTCCTATGAAGAACTCATCAAAAATTATTATCTGAAGGAGAGGGCGGTAGTGGTCATCCTTCAGATGGAAATGAGGTATGCGGGCCCCAGGGAAGCGATTTTTCATGCCATAATCCGGAAAAACTTCGGCTGTACACATATTATCATCGGACGGGATCATGCTGGTGTTGGAAATTACTATCATCCCTATGCAGCCCAGGATATTTTCGAAGAATTCCCTGATTTGGAAATTATTCCATTATTTTTTAAATCCTTTTCTTTTTGTAAGAAGTGCAATTCTGTGGTTAATGAAAAAACTTGTCCGCACCCTCCTTCTGAGCACATCAACTTCAGTGGAACCAAGATTAGAGAAATGCTGATCCAGGGAAAGATTCCTCCACCTGAATTGATGCGGCCAGAAGTAGCGAAGATCATACTAAATTACGATAATCCTTTTGTGGAGTGAACAAATGAAGCCTATTACAATTGTTTCTGGCTTACCGCGGTCTGGCACATCGATGGTGATGCAAATTCTGCAAGCAGGAGGAATGCCTATTGCTACTGATAAAAAAAGGGAACCGGATGAAAATAATCCAAAAGGGTACCTGGAAATAGAAAGCATCATTGATAAATTGAGAGATTGTCCAGAGAGTGTTTTTAATTTTGAGGGGAAAGTTTTAAAGGTAATAGCGTATGGATTTCAATACCTTCTTCCCGGAAAGTACAGAGTTATCTATGTGGATAGAAACATAGATGAAGTCCTGGACTCCATGGAGAAAATGATGGGTGAGGAGGATAAGAAAAGAGAGGAAACGAAGAAGGTGTTTAACAAATTAAACAACAGGACAAAAGCAGAGATAAGAAAAAGAGAGGATATGGAAGTGTTGTTTGTAGACTACAACAAAATCCTTTCCAGCCCAAAGAAACATCTGGAAGAAATTCATCGTTTCCTTCAGGATGAAAATCTGGATTTAGATAAGATGGTAAAAGCTGTGGATGATAAATTATACAGGCTAAGGAGAGCGAACTGACATGACGGAGCAGAAGGGATTTACTTTATGGTTTACTGGCCTGCCCTGTTCAGGGAAATCTGCTGTGGCAGATAAAGTAGCAGAGATACTTCAGGAGAAAGGCCTTAAGGTTGAAAGATTGGACGGCGATATTGTTCGCCAGAGCCTGACTCGAGACCTGGGTTTTTCCAAGGAAGACAGGGATGAAAACATTCGAAGGGTAACCTTTGTTGCCAAGCTCTTAACGAGAAATGGTGTTGCGGTCCTGACGTCATTTGTCTCCCCATACCGGGAGATACGGGCTGAATCACGCAAGGAAATTAGCAATTTTATAGAAGTGTACGTCAAGTGTTCTCTTGAGGTTTGTATGGAGCGGGATGTTAAAGGCATGTACAAAAAAGCCATTAACGGAGAAATTGAAGAGTTTACCGGCGTTTCAGATCCTTATGAGGAGCCGCTGAGTCCTGAAATTTTCCTGGAGACCGATAAGGAAACACTGGATGAGAGTGCCAATAAGGTTATTCAGAGATTAAACGATCTGGGATATTTGGAATAAAAAGTTTAATTGTGTGATTGCCGCACTGCGTTCGCAATGACATTTTATGGGCTTGATTCATATGTAGGGCTTGATTCATCAAGCCCTTAATATATAATACAAGGCAGTAATAAACGTGGATTATTCACGTTTTATGAATAATTCAGGTAAATATAAAAAGAGAAAATAATGAGCAAATATTTAGTCACCGGCGGGGCAGGTTTTATCGGTTCGCATATCACCGAAGAACTGGTCAAAAGAGGGCATTCCGTCAGGGTTGTTGATAATTTTTTAACAGGAAAAAGGGAAAACATTAATTCCTTCCTTGATAAGATAGAACTCATCGAGGGCGATATAAGGGATTCTGAGGTCTGTGTGCGTGCTGCAGAAGGAGTGGATTTTGTTTTGCATCAGGCAGCCTTGCCTTCTGTTCCACGCTCTGTAAAGGACCCTATCACGACTAATGACATCAATATCAAGGGGACTTTAAATATTCTTCTTGCTTCCAGGGACGCAAAAGCCAAAAAGTTTGTTTTTGCCTCCTCTTCTTCTGTTTATGGAGACGACCCCAGGCTTCCGAAAAAAGAAGGCACTGAAGGGACTCCTTTATCTCCTTATGCCATAAGCAAGCGGGTCGGAGAGATGTACTGTATTGTCTTCAGCCAGATTTTTAACCTATCTACAATTTGCCTCAGGTACTTTAATATCTTTGGGCCTCGTCAAGATCCATTCTCCCAGTATGCAGCGGTGATTCCGAATTTCATTACTAAAATGATTAAGGAAGAAAAGCCTGTTATTTTTGGCGACGGGGAGCAGTCACGTGATTTTACATATGTAGCCAATGTGGTTGAAGCTAACATTTTGGCTGCAGAGACTCAGGACATCTCAGGTGAAATTTTTAATATTGCCTGCGGAGAGAGAACAACGGTTAATTCCCTGGCTGCAAAAACTAGCGAAATATTAAAAAAGGAAATTCCTCCTGCTTATAGCGAGCCGCGTCCTGGTGATGTAAAACATTCCTTTGCTAACGTCTCAAAAGCTCAGAAAATATTAAAGTATAAGCCTGCAGTCCAGTTTGATAAGGGCCTGGAGGAAACTATACGCTGGTACAGGGAGAGTTAGAAGAGAATGAACAGGAACGCACTGGATTTAGAAAGAAAAATTGAAAACAGAGAAGCCCGTATTGGCATTATCGGTATGGGCTATGTTGGGCTTCCTCTGGCATTAACATTTTTAAAAAAAGGATTCGAAGTTTTTGGATTTGACGTTGATGAAAATAAAGTCAAGATGTTGAATCAGGGGAAAAGTTATATAAAACATATTGCTGCAGAAGAATTAAAAGTTTTTCTCAAAAAGAAAAAGTTTTTAGCAACGAAAGATTTTGGAGCTCTCTCCAGGATCAACGTTATTATTATCTGTGTTCCAACGCCTCTGGATTCCCATAAAAATCCTGACCTCTCTTATGTCCTGAAAACAACAGAAGTCATTTCTAAAAATTTTATAAAAGGCCAGCTTGTTGTTTTAGAGAGTACTACTTACCCCGGCACAACGGAGGAGGAGATGCTTCCTCTCCTGGAAGCCAGAGGTTTAAAAGTGGGAGAGGATTTTTACCTTGCATATTCTCCAGAGAGGGAAAATCCAGGGGATGAAGTTTTCTCAACTGCAAAAACCCCTAAAGTTGTAGGAGGTGTTACTCAAAGATGCAAGCGTGTGGCTAAAGCTCTTTATGACCAGGTTGTTGTGAAAACAATTCCTGTCTCA